>JAEAME010000040.1_pt1 | contig 198891 bp, 169 predicted proteins | sample 8958731 | NCBI WGS metagenome assembly JAEAME01 (sample SAMN16933194, study PRJNA681113) | bioreactor sludge metagenome | isolation source: anerobic bioreactor sludge (Control) | place: India:Bengaluru | collected 2018-10-24
CACGCCCGATGAATCGATCAGGTAGGCCAGGTATTGTTTTTCTTTGCCATGCCGCGATGCTACCACCCAGGCATACTTGTTGTTATGGTGACGCGTCGCCGTCAGGGTGACCCATACGCTGTCTCCCATCGGAAGTGGAATATTTTTCATCCCGGGCACAATATCGCCCAGTCCCCCGTTCAGTTGCATGTCGATGACCGAGTAACGCAATCCGTTAATGGGTTCAGTGGGGATAACAGGAAGACCTCCCACAGTGAATAAATAATACAAATTAGGATGGGTGAGATCCTGAACAGCCATGTTCTGCGCATAAGACGGACTCCCAAGTAGGTCATACCCGTTGGGCATTATAAACTTAGTACGGTCAAATAAATATTCCCCGTTGGTGAAAAAAAGAAAATTGCCTGCAGAATCCGATACCGATGCTTCGGCCCGCCTGCCCCCACCACCAATATGTTTCCCGGGTATAAATACCGGTGTCCCGGAGTTAAAGGTGATCCCACAATTATCTCCGAAGTACCAGTTGTTGAATTCTCCCTGCGACAAACAAGCCAGCGGTAGTAACAGAAAAATAAGAATATTTACTATACCTCTCATGTACTGATCATAAAAGAACCCTGAATAAAAGTTCAGGGTTCTTTTATCCTTTTTTTATGGACAATAGGTATGATTTACATATATAGTACCTCCGCCAATAGGAACTTGAGTTGTATAAAAGTATTGATCATTATAACCGGAGATACAATTTGTTGGTGACACCACTAATTTACCATAAAAGGTGGAACCTTCATCCGCCCTTATATCTCCAAAAGTATATTGGCAAATATCAGGATCCCACTCTTGACAAGCAAGAAGATCTGGACCTTGATAAATGCAAAGTTCGACTAAACAACCAAAAGGTTCTTCACATTCATAGTTTGGGCAGTCGGTAAAAGTGACAATGACCGTTACGGAAACCTCAGCCATCATCTCCGAACATTCTTCATTTTCGGATGGTACGGCGAGAACAACGGGATTGGTCCCATCTCCTGTTTTGGCCGGAGGATCGACGGGATTGACTGAAAATCCATATAAGCATATGAATATTAGGACGATAAACGATATTATTTTTTTCATAAGAGTTGATTTTAAGATTTAATTTTCAAATTAGTAAACTTTCCCGGAATTCCGGGAAAAAATCATCAAATATCCCTTTTTGATAAGACACGCAAAAGATGAAAAAGGTTTAACGCTTTTGCATCATTCTTCGTTTCAACCTCTGATCGCAATGAATAGCTCAGAAGAACCTCTCAGACCCGTGGATGGTTATTACAGGAATCCACGGGCCGTGTCTTCCCAGGTTGGTTTTGCCCAGTTCGTGCACTCCCGCATGCGGGGGGAAGCAGAAAAATAAATTCCGGTGGAATTTTTTCAATAGAAAAATTCTGTCGTTTATACTAAACGGTTCTTTAATATTTCTTTACGCATTAAATGTATATACTTAATTTATGGTTGTCAATGGGAATAAATGGAGTTTTATTTTCCGATTTTCGGAATCCGGTTGTAGGGTTTTCCATGGGTGGATTAAAGACGCAGATATTCCTAATCTTGCAAAAAATACCATTTTTGTAGCTGAAGATCCTTTTCATAACTAAAAGAATATCAATTATTTTCAGGAGAAGGAGTGAGGTTGGTGTGAAACATTGAAGAACCTCGTGGCCAGCAGGATCAGTGCCAGTGGGGATTTATAAAAAGGGACCGGATTAGGGTCCGAAGTGAGCTTACATCACTCCCAGATCAGTTTTGTTCCGAATCCGAGCCGGTTGTCGGTCATTTTTATGAAATTGGGTTCAAGTTTCCACAGGTGGATTGTCGTAAGCCGTGCAACAGGAAAACGACGGAGGTAGACCGATTTTGCTTTTTTCAGCTCTTCCCCGGTCAGTTCGTGAATGACCCCGGTGAACTGGATCCCGCGGATCTTTCCGACGATCCTGGTCTCAAGGGCAATGGTTCCGGCAACATGATGATTGCCTCCCTCCGTCACATCGCGGATATGACGGGTATCATGACCGGAAGTAAAGACAAACCGGTTTTCCTCCGGCATGTAGGCATAATAGCAGGTGGCGCAATAGGGTATATTGTTTCGCGAAACTGCAAGAGTCAGGATATGATGTTCCTTGATAAATGTGATGATCCGGTCGTCGACGGGTTGCATGATCAGAAATCAAGACTCAGTGAAAAATAGAAGATCGGCGATTTGACGGTTCCATCTTCAACACCCCATGCAAGATCGGCACGGAGAAAATAGCCAAAGAGCCTGGTTCTTGCGCCAAAGCCGAAACCACCCACCAGGGGGTCCTTGATCATCTCAACATTGATGAACATGAACTTCCGGTATATATAAGTGTTGAATAGCTGATTGTCGGACGACCACGGACTCGATCCGGTCCAGGCTGTACCAACATCACCGAAGGCGACAATCTGGAAATTATTTAAAAAATCGGACCGGATGGGACGGTTATAAAAATAACGGAATACCGGCCACCGGAGTTCTGTATTGAAAACAAAGAAGCTGTTCCCATTCCGGATGTTCTGGTTAAAACCACGCAGGTTGGTAGCCAGTGTCTGGAAAGCATAGTTTTGGTCGGAAGCAACAGGGGTGCTTGCATTAAAACTGGGAAAAAGCCAGTTATCGACACCACCCATGTAGTAGATAAGCTTGTTGCTGCCGAATGAAGTGCTGGCTGCAAAACGGTTTGCCCAGATGAGCGTTCGGTGTACCTTCTGGTAATTCCGGAAATCGATTCCCACCACGATACAGTTATTTCCCTTTGTATTCATCATCTGGTAATATTCGCCAAAGATCTTGTACCTCGTTCCGCGATACAGGTTCAGTCCCAGATTCCGGGTATTATCATATGTCAGTTCGCCCTTGATACTTCCCCATACCTGGTCGACGTCCGGTTGCTGAAGGTTGTACAGGTCGGTCGAAAGGTATATGGCCCGGTCATAACGCACGGAGGCGGTTCCCTTGATATTCAATACAGGATTGAAAGGATAGGTGACCACATAATACAGTTCATGGATCTTATGACGAATGAGAGAGTAATATCCGACTTCCTCTACGGCTTTCCGGTGAAAGGTGATCTGATGGTCAAGCCTTTTCCTGTAATGGGTGAAACTGAATATGTATTCGTTGTTGATAAGATTAAAGTTTACCCGGATTCCGCCGGTTATCCGGTAATCTTCCATCAGATCAGTAATTCCGACCATAAAGAGACCATTTAATCCGGGGTTTATGAAGACAGGGATTGCGCTTCCCGTAAAGGGCTGGTAAGCAAAGTTAAGATAGGTGAAGTCGATCTGGGTCACCATCTGGTCAATGTAATAAGAAACATCATAGTTCAGTTGTTTCGCATCTTTATATTTGTTGACCGAATCTTTTTTGATCGTTTTTCCTCCCATCAGCCATCCTTTTCCGGTGGAATCGGTCAGGATGTTGAACAATCCCGGGGAGAGATCTTCATTGTCTCTATCGGTAGTATCCGCCCGGGGAAGGGATGTGGCTATCCTGATTTCACTCAGCTTAACCGAGGTAAAATGCTTTTTTTCAGGCGTCCTGACCGGTTCTGTAATTACAGGAAGGATGGTATCGGAGGTTGTCTTTTCCGGTTTTACCTCCGGGGGTCGGAGTTCAAGTTCCTTAAAGTAGGTTGGCCTGATCTCTGTTTTTGAAATATGTTTTGGAAGCACTAAATCTTCGGCGTACATCCGGTAGTTCCGGTTCAGATAGATAATCTGCCCTGTTTTACCGGCTTTGGGGGAGATATCAAGTTCGAGAATATTACGGGAGTAATTGGTAACCGGGAACATGGTCGTGAAATAGCGGTAATGGGTGGCCGTATCCACGAAGGCAATGACACTGTCGAAGCGGGCCAGATAACGATTAACGACACCGCTTTCATCGCTCAGAAAGGAAAAATAATTGTCGATATAAGGCTGGGGTTGTGTTTCATCACTATTTATCGTATTTGTAAGCCGGTGGAGAATATTCTTCTTAGCCGTATATTTATAGAGAAAAAGGTCGTTTTTATACCTGAGCTTGCTGATATCTGTCTGTTCATCGAAGCGGAGGGTATCGCCCGGCCGGTTGGATGAAAAGATAATCTCGCTGGAATGGTTAATAAATCTGGGATTCAGATCATTATATATATCCCTTGTGATCTGTTCATAAGAACCTGATGCAATATTGTAAACAAAAATATCCGATTGTCCTTTGATGACTGCGGAGAAAACAAGCAGGGTTCCGTCGTCGTTATAGGACATATCGAGGATTTTATCGAAACTGTACAGGATCTGGCGTTCGAATTTTTTCTCTTCGATATCGTACAAATACAAACAGGGCTCTCCTTTACGTTCTACCAGAATAGAAATAATCCTGCCGCTTGGATGCCATGCAAGCAAGGGGAACGAATGATCAGGACGTTCGGCCAACCGGTATCCACCCCGGTAAATCCTTTTTTTCTTTCCCGTTTCAAGATCCTGTAAAAAGACCTTATAGATACCCAGGTCATGTGTACAGTAAACCACCGAATTTCCTTCCGGATTTAGTTTTAGCTGGCGATAGACCCGGTCGGGCTTGTTTTTTGCATTCAGGATTTTCCCTTCCGGCAACATCCTTCCAACATCCTGGGTACTATAAATTTCCTTATAAAAATTAAGCCATTCGCTGACAATACTCTTGAATGAATAACCCAGTACGTATTGAAATCCTTTTTCAACGCTGCGACTCAACCGGGATAAATAAATAATGTTCGGAATTGAAGACGGACCAAATTTCAAAGCGATATAGTTCCACAGGGCATGACCGGCATAAGTGGCTTCGAGCCCGGTCAGACTATTGAATTTTTCATATTGCCTGTTCATAATGGCATCCCTGACATGGTTTTCAATCTCAGCATCCCATCTCCTGGAAACATAAGAGATAAGTCCGTTCATATACCATTCCGGCATCGTGAACAAGGCAGTGTTCTTGATCTGAGCTCCAATCCCTGTGCCATAGATCATATTGTTCAGGATAACCTGCGCTATTCCAGCCCTTATCTGTTGTTCAAAATGGTCATAGTTCCCATCGAAAAACAAAAGCACCCTCCCTCCGATAATACGGGTGACCCCACCGGTATTGTAGTAATCCCAGTCGCCATAGATGCCGATATTGCTTTGTTTAAGATCGGTAAGGGTATTAAAGATGACGAACTGAACCTTCTCTTCCAGGTTCGACTGCAGGTTCAGCTCAATCTCTTTCAGATGTTTGTCGGCATATTCCGCCGTAAATTGAGCAAGTTCTTTGCCATTCTGATAGAAGTAAGTATCAAATTTATCGAACCGGAAATAGGTCCAGAGAAAATCGGTGTACTGGACCCGGCTTTTACCAAAAGTCAGCTGACTTCCGTTATAAAACTGGGCGTAAGAAGACAGGGTACAAGCAAACAGAAGGAATGGAAGAAACCGGGCTGCCTTGGTCAACAAACTTCCAGGTTTTTTATAACATACAGCCGTCGTCATAATTCATTTCGGAGGAAAGCAATATAGGAGTCGCTAATTTACGATTATTTTAGATGCCTGAACCATTCCTGTGCATTTTCATATCTTTGCAATCGCAGATTTCTAAAGCGAAAGCCATGATCCAAATTACCCGGTTTATTTTCAACTCCTTTATGGTGAACAATTATATTTTATGGGATGAAACAAAGGAGTGTGTCGTTGTGGATGCGTCCTGTTACGACAATTCTGAAAAAAAGGAATTTACCGGATTCATTGAGACAAACAAGCTCAAACCGGTGAGACTCATTAATACACATTGTCATATTGATCATGTTTTGGGGAATCAGTTCATGGTTGATACTTATCATGTTCATCCGGAATATCATAAAGACAGTATCCCGTTTTTATTTCCTGCCAGAGAAATTGGAAAGTCATTTGGTTACCGGATTGATCAGGTTCCCGATGCTAAAGTTTACCTGGAAGATGGAGATATTGTGACATTCGGGAATTCGGAATTGAAAGTTCTGTACACGCCCGGTCATGCCGAGGGTAGTATCTGTCTCTACAATGAAAAACAAGGCTTTGTGATCACCGGTGATGTTCTCTTCAAGGATACCGTTGGCAGGACCGACTTGCCTGGCAGCGATTTCGACAAACTCATGAATAGTATCAAAACAAAACTCTTTACCCTACCCGACAACACTGTTGTCTATCCCGGTCATGGTTCGGAGACGATCATCGGGTATGAAAAAATTAACAACCCGTTTATTCGTTGAAAAAAATATTGATCATCCGGTTCAGTTCGATTGGCGATATTGTTCTAACAAGTCCTGTGATCCGGTGTTTGAAAAAGCAGCTTCCCGATGCGTATATCCATTTTCTCACCAAAGAACAATATCTTCCCATTCTCCGGGCAAATCCATATTTGAGAAAGGTTTGGCCATATAACAATAATTTCATGGAACTCCTCCCGGTATTGAAAAATGAGGGATTCGATTTCATCGTTGATCTGCATAAAAATTTTCGTTCGTTTTACGTCAGAAGTCAAATTCATGTTCCTGCCGGCTCTTTCCCAAAGCTGAACCTGAAAAAATGGCTGGCCGTGAACCTCAGGATCAATCTTCTTCCTCCCGTTCATATCGTCGACCGGTACTTCCGGTCTGTAGAAAAACAAGGCATCGTCAATGATGGAGAGGGTTTGGATTATTTCATTCCTCCTGAGGATGAATTTATACCCGGAAACCTTCCTGATTTTTTTTCCCGGGGTTATGTGGCAATTGTCATCGGAGGAAAACATGCAACGAAAATTTTCCCGGAGGATAAGGTGACTGAAGTTTGCCTGAAACTCAGGAAACCGGTTATTCTCCTCGGAGGCAAAGAGGACCGGGAGAGGGGGGAAAAGATCGTTGATGCCGTTGGCGAAAAGGTTTATAACAGCTGCGGGATGATTTCGCTCAACCAGTCGGCTTCGGTCATAAGGCAGGCCGATTCTGTGCTGACCAATGACACCGGATTGATGCATATCGCGGCGGCATTCAACAAACGCATCGTCTCGGTTTGGGGAAATACGATCCCGTCATTCGGCATGTTTCCTTACCTCCGGAAAGAGTACCTTAATAATTCGTTTATCGCGGAAGTCCGGGATCTTCCCTGCCGTCCCTGTAGTAAACTTGGTTATGCTGAATGCCCAAAAAAACATTTCAGGTGTATGAACCTGATCGATGTTGAAGAAATTGTAAGTCACTTATGATCTTTGCCGATAGCCATACCCATCTTTATTCGGAAGAGTTTGACAAAGATCTCGATGACGTTATCGGGAGGGCATCTCAGCGTGGTGTCCGTTATCTTCTCATTCCAAATACCGATTCGGGGAACTATCACCGTATGATGGAGGTTGCAAGTCGTTTCCCCGGTATTTGTTATCCGATGGCGGGACTTCATCCGACTTCTGTAAAAACCGGTTTCAGAAAAGAACTCGGTGAAGTTGTTCAGCAACTGAACGAATCGCATGAGAAGTTTTGTGCCATCGGCGAGATCGGGATTGACCTGTACTGGGATAAAACCTATGTGCAGGAGCAAAGGTTTGTTTTTGAATTTCAACTTGATCTGGCGGTTGAATATGATCTTCCGGTCGTTATTCACACCCGCAACTCGATGGAGGAGACGCTGAAGATAATCAGAGAAAGGAATAATCCTGCCATCCGGGGTGTTTTTCATTGTTTCAGCGGAAATATTGATCAGGCCGATCAGGCTGTCGGTATGGGGTTTTATCTGGGTATTGGCGGGGTGGTCACGTATAAAAATTCGGGATTGCAGGCAGTGGTTGCTCACACAGACCTCAAATGGCTGGTTCTGGAAACCGATGCTCCTTATCTTCCTCCCGTTCCCTACCGCGGACAGCGGAACGAACCCTCCTATATTCCGGTAATCGCACAGAAAGTTGCAGAAATCAAGGGATTGCCGGTGGAGGAAATAGCTTCAAAAACAACCGGGAATACGTTAAAATTGTTTAATATCGCACCTGAAGCCGATTAATATTTTTTCATCATGGTAAATCAAACTGCACTGTTGGTGATCTATACGGGCGGGACCATCGGGATGGTACAGGATCCGAAAACAGGGACTTTACGCCCATTGAGCATGGACATCCTTTATAAGTACCTTCCGGTGCTTGAAAATTTCAACTGCAGCTTTGAATTTTATACTTTCGATCCGTTGCTCGACTCTTCCAACATGCATCCTTCCTTCTGGGTCAAGTTAGCAGGTGTTATCGGGGAGAACTATGAGAATTTCGACGGCTTTGTGGTGCTTCACGGCTCGGATACTATGGCTTATACCGCATCGGCATTGAGCTTCATGCTTGAAAATTTGAATAAGCCGGTGATCTTTACCGGATCCCAGCTTCCGATCGGGATGGTCAGGACCGATGGCCGCGAAAATTTCATCAACTCCATCGAAATTGCCGCCGCCAAGGAGATCGACACCCCTGTGGTTCCTGAAGTCGCTATCTGTTTTGAAAATAAGTTGTTCCGTGGCAACCGGACCAGCAAGCTTAATGCGGAGAATTTTGAAGCCTTTGTTTCAGGAAATTACCCTTTACTGGCTGAAGTGGGTGTTCATATCAGATATAACCGCGATCTGATCCTGAAACCTAATTTCAAAAAGCTCAAAGTCAACAAAGAACTTGACAATAATATCGTCATCCTGAAATTATTTCCCGGAATCAATCCGCAGACTGTGAATTCGATCCTGACGACTTCCGGATTGAAGGCAGTCATTCTCGAGACTTTCGGATCAGGAAATGCCCCCACCGATCCCTGGTTTCTCGAACAGTTGAAAAATGCCATTGACCATGGTATCATTGTATTCAATGTTACACAGTGTAAAGGGGGCACGGTTGAAATGGGGAAATATGAGACCAGCGTCGAACTGGGTGCGTTAGGAGTGATCGGAGGTTACGATATTACGACTGAATCGGCAGTGACAAAGATGATGCACTTACTGGGGTGTGGTTTTTCTACACAATCCGTTAAACAATTGCTCCAAACCTCGCTCCGCGGTGAAATGACCGTTTGATTTCCTGAAATTTCTCTATCTTTGCCCCTCTTTTTCACACCCACACCCACACCCAAACTCACATCCGCCTCGGAGAGGTGTCCGAGTGGTCGAAGGAGCACGCCTGGAAAGTGTGTATGCGCCAAAAGTGCATCCTGGGTTCGAATCCCAGTCTCTCCGCAATAAGCCTCTGTATGTTATATAACAAATAACTGCAGAGGCTTGTTTTCTTCTGCACACAATTATATATCCAGAATCCGGCATACTGAAATTGTGGGAAAGCCCTTAAAAAAAAGTGAGTAAAGGAATTATTTTTTAATTTTTTGAATTGTAACTTGATAAACTTACAGAATCGAATATTATTCCTACCTCTTTAATAAATTGAAAATCATCCATCCATTCAATCTCCAATTCATCACAAATGTGTGGTATTTTAGCTGGTTTATATGCTTTTGGGGGATTATCATTACTCTCTTTTGTCACGAGAACAAATCTATTATTGGAAAAATACTTTTTATAAAACAATACTGTCGCTATGACAAACAAATCCTGATCTGAAACTGGTTCTTTCCGTGGCCATTTCCATGATTTATTCCTTTTTCTTATTATTTCAGAGTTTTTTCTTTGGACTTTTAAATAGGCCTCATTAGCGATTTTAAAAAATTCAGCAACTCCTTTTAAATCATTTTCCAAAAAACATTTATTTTCCGGTGACCTTGACCAATCATATAAAAAGCGGTCTTCTTCAATTAGTGTTTCTTTTGTCAGAGTAGGTTTATTCTGAATTTTTATTTCTTCCTTAACTTGTTTTGGTGATTTAATTATATCATTTTTCCCTAAATTTTTTAAAATATCCCAGTAGACAGGTACTATTTCGGGGTGATAATATCCTTTTGAGGCTTCAATATAAACATTTGTATCTAATATGTATTTTACACTCATATCAAATCGTTGCAAAGTAATGATCAATATGATTAGTTTTTATGTTTAATATATTTCCTAGATCCATAGTAAGGATATCTCCACTTTTATATGCCGAATAGGCTAATGATGATAGAAGTAGCCCGTTTTTCATTTTCATGTTATTATAATAATCACCGCCACAATCTTTCTTTTCATTTTGCTTTAATGCTTTCTCACTAAGATATTTCTCTATGTCTTCCTTGATGGTCAAATAGGTGTTGCTATATTCTGAAAAACTCAACTGTCTGAGTCTCCATAACCTAACGCAAATTGCTAATTGACTGACTAAAAAAGTTTTTGATAATGCATTTATTCGTTTGCTTAATGGGCCATCGGTCTTTTGAAATTTTGATAAAAATGCCTTTTTGGGCATCAGAACCTCTCCAGCAACATCATTACAGAAATTCTCTATTCTATCCTCAATACAAAGAGGTTTTCTATACCTTATTGTATCTTCTGAGATTCCAGATTCGTTTAAAAATAAATGAACTACTTCATGGGTAAGAGTAAATATTTTAGCATTTGGCGTGAGTTTGGTATTTACAAAAATGAATGGAGCATAAAGGTCTGAGATAACAAATCCTTGTGCTTGTTCAATACTAATAGATTTGTTTGATTGATTACTTCCAGTGATGGATATGAAAATATTATGATCCTCAAAGGCTTGCTTAATGGCATGTAAATAATGTTCATTATTGGGGAAAGAAAGGTATGAGGGAAATTCCAAGATTTCCTTTATTTTCTCCGCAGCATTTTCAATTCGATCATCAATTTGAATAATTCCAATGAAATCCAAAGCAGTATTCCCATCCGAAATCAAATAATCTCTTGCCCAATCCTGCTTATCCTGAATATTCCGGATGAAAAGAGTCAACGCTGAATCATAGTTAGTCTTTTTATCCTTTCTGAAAAATGGAATGTTCATATAATCATTTGTCGGGATTTCATTACCAAGTAGTACTCCAAGTGATCGTTGATACTTTTTTGCTAGTTTTTGTAATTGCGAAAAAGTTGGTAAGAGCTGTCCGGCTTCAATCTGAACTAAGTTTTCTGTCGATATTATAGATTTAGGTATATCGTCTAACTCAAAATGGGCAGACTTTCTTGCCCATTTTAGTACATCAGGTTTTATATGTACTTTTTCAGCCATCTTATTCACAAAAATATAAAATATTAATGATGTCGTAAAAATAATTAATAGGTAAATGAGTTGAAATTATTAAAATAAAAACACGTAATCAATGGCGTTCATGTCTTTTTAACTTTTTGGTATCATCTTTTGTCCCTTATACCCCGATTAAGTGGAAAAAATAACTATGTAAACGACGAGAAAATCAATTGAAATATTGACAAGGAATTGATATGCTCTTTGTAAAATCTTAATCTTGTTATAAAACTTATTAATGAAATCGCCGACTGTTTAAAATATTCTCTGTTCCGGGAAAGCATCCCATCAGTGATTCCGGGGTCTTTCCAGCCTGAAGACCAGGATCAACAATATCCCGGTAAGCAAAATACTTCCGATTAAAAGGAAGATATTATCTGTCGACCCGAAGCTTTCATAACCGGTGCCGATAACTCCCCGGTTGGCCAGGTAAGCCACAACGACTGCCGAGGCGTTATTGATGAAATGAGCAAATATGGGGACCCATATCGAACCGCTCCAATAGAACAGGTAACCGAAAAGCACGCCAAGCATCATCCGGGGAAGGATCCCGTAAAACTGCAAATGCATGGCACCGAATAAAAAAGCAGCCAGGAAGATGGCAACATGGATATTTTTGATCCACTCCTTTAAAAGCCGTTGAAGTAATCCCCGGAAAAGAAATTCTTCCCCGATAGCCGGGAGAATGGCTATCATGATGATATTTACTATAAATCCTTCCGCCGAACCGGCCTTCAAGAATGCTTCCGTCAGTTTTGCCGCTTCATTTTCCGTTGTTTTCATCCAATCTTCGACTCCCTTGAGAAAATCCGGAAGCTTCATTGCCTCATTGAATAAAACCATTTCATTGATCAGTGGCAACGCGGCAAACATGATCATCAGGACCAGTATATAAACCAATGGTCCTGAGGACCGGTTAATTTTCAGGTAACCGATACTGTTCCTTTCAAAAAAGTAACCGGCCAGGAGAGGCGGAATGATGAACAAACCAAAGGATTGGATTATCTGCAGATATTTCAGCAGGTTGATGGTTGAGGGATCGGAATAATCGTTGATCGCCGGGAAAGAATTGAACAGATCGACTTTAAAAATCGGATCGGCAAGAAGTATGCCCAGGATAAAAGTGACCAGAAAGCAGGAGATAGTCAGCAGGATCGTAAAGATAATCCGGGTAAGGGGCGACTGATTTCCAAGGAGAGGGGTCTTCATGAAGCAAAATGAATTTGGCTAAATTTGTCGCTAAAATACCACAATTTTGGTCAAAATCGGAAATATTGAACTGGGTGAATTCCCATTGATCCTTTCGCCGATGGAGGATGTCACCGACTCACCGTTCCGGTCTGTCTGCAAGCAATATAATGCAGATCTCCTGATCACCGAGTTCATTTCCTCCGAAGGGTTGATCAGGGACGCATGGAAAAGCAAAAAAAAGATGGCTTTTACTGAAATGGAACGTCCCATCGGCATTCAGATTTTCGGTTCCGATGTGGAATCGATGATGAAGGCGGCATCAATGGCCGAATCGGCCGATCCCGATTTCATCGACCTGAACTTCGGATGTCCGGTACGCAAGGTAGTGATGCGGGGAGGGGGAGCGGCTTTACTGATGGATATTCCGAAGATGATCCGGATGACCGCTTCGGTTGTCAGGTCGACCCGGTTACCGGTTACGGTAAAGACCCGTTTGGGATGGGATGAGAACCATCAGGAGATCATCGACATTGCAGAAAAGCTTCAGGATACCGGCATCTGTGCCATCAGTATTCACGGACGTACCCGTATGCAGCTTTATGGAGGCAGGGCGGACTGGACGCTGATCGGAAAAGTAAAAGAGAATAGCAGAATGAAAATACCTGTCTTTGGGAATGGCGATATTTATTCACCGGAAACAGCCCTGGAGATGAAGAACCGTTATGGGGTCGACGGAATGCTGATCGGAAGGGCCGCCGTCGGAAATCCATGGATCTTCGGTGATATCAAAACCTTCTTATCATCAGGAAAAAAACCATCTTCCCCCGGTATTAAAGAACGCATAGAAACGCTTCGTTCACACATCCGGAAATCGGTTGCATATCAAGGGGAATTTTACACTACTCTTAAACTAAGAAAATTTTATGCGGGGTATTTTAAAGGGATCCCCGGTTTCAAACCATTCCGGATGAAACTGGTCACGGCGGGTGACCTTGCTGAAATTGAATCGATCCTTGAGGAGATCTTATCTGATCGAAGATGATCAGGTCGTGATCAGAATTTCCGGGTAACTATCTCTGAGAGTTTCTTAAAAGCCGGGGCTCCGGTATCCCAGAAATTCTTCTTTCGCAACAGATCCAGGTATTCTGAGGCCTGGTTCAGGTTCTGAAGGCCATTCAGGATGTCGATGGTTTCGTTATACTCCCGCAAATTACCATCAAACAGTTCATTGATAAACATGAATTTCTCATTGATCCCGATAAGCGTTTTCAGTTCATGGACATTCTCAGGAGTTCCTTTGGGTCCCAGTGATTTATCGCGAGCCTCCTTCAGTTTGATGTTGAAGGTTGGTTCTTCGCCGGCAAACAGGTCTGTATCAGGATATTTCGTGGATTTTTTAGCAGAATGCTTATGAATGACTTCCTTCACCATTTCCGGTTCGACCGTTCTCCTGGATCTTTCTTTTTCAACCGGTTGAACCGTAACAGGTGGCTCCTGAGCCATGGGTTCCTTTTTTCTTTTATCCTGAGTGTCGAAAGGATCATCAAGCCTTTGTAACCGGTGAATGTTCTCATATAATTTCCGGATGTTGTCAAGGATGATGTCATACTCGATCCTTGGAATCTTATCTTCACGTTCTTTGAGAACTTCAAACTGTTCATTGATCGCTTCCAACAGCGATTGAAGTTCCGACCTGATAATATCTTTGTTCATAAACCCTCCTTTTTCCGGTGTTTAAATCACCATGAACCGTTCCCCACCGTTTAACGAGGGGATAGTGAGAAAAAATATTTATTCCGATGTGATCGAAGAATCCTTGTGGCTTGCCATAAGGTTCTTCAATTTATTAACTTTGTGAAAAATTCAGGCATAAAGATAATATTTTTGCAGAGTTGCCTTTCATGTTCCTGCCGCAAAAATTTAATAATCCATGTTAATCGAAAAAAACATCTCCATCAATCGTCTCGGGTGGATTGAAGTCATCTGCGGATCCATGTTTTCAGGAAAGACCGAAGAGCTCATCCGTCGTTTGAAACGCGCCAGGATTGCAAAGCAAAAAGTGGAGATCTTCAAGCCAGGGGTAGATATCCGCTATGATGTTGCCGATGTGGTTTCCCATGATGAAAATTCTATTCCATCGACTCCGGTCGAATCAGCATCGCAGATATTGCTGATGACCAACGATGTGGATGTCGTCGGTATTGATGAGGCGCAATTTTTCGACAGTGAGCTGACGGGCGTTTGTAATACCCTTGCCAACCAGGGGATCCGGGTTATCGTGGCCGGACTCGATATGGATTACCTCGGGAACCCATTTGGCCCTATTCCTTCTCTTCTCGCCATCGCCGAAGACGTCACAAAGGTTCACGCAGTATGCATGAACTGCGGCGATCTTGCCAGTTATTCCCACCGCACCATCCATAATGACCAGTTGGTCCTTCTCGGCGAAAAGGAATCGTACGAACCCCTTTGCCGCCGTTGTTTTTATGAAAAGACCGGGAGGGAATGACCGACCGCTAAGAATTATCTGATCCCATAATCCCATTTTTCCAATAGCAAATCATCCATTATTTGTTAATTTTGTATCCGGAAATTTTGATATCCGGCAACAGTGAAATATCCGCACCAACATCGTTCATACAAATTACGGATGATAATAAAGGATATTTCATATGCCAAATAAAAACCAAAAACTATTGACCAATGAAACGATTATCAGTTATTTTTTTATCCATTGCATTACTTATTAACCTATCCGCTATGTCGCAAACCAAATCCGAACAAAAACCTGTTAAGTTTGTCATTCATACCGACTTCGGAGATATGAAAGGCATTCTTTATGACCAGACTCCCAAACACCGGGATAATTTTGTGAAGCTTGTCAAATCGGGTTTCTATGATGGCTTGTTGTTTCACCGGGTGATCAGTGGCTTTATGATCCAGGGGGGCGATCCGGCTTCTAAAAACGCAAAACCCGGACAACATCTGGGATCCGGCGGTCCCGGATATACCGTTCCCGCAGAGTTCAATTCACAACTTATTCATAAAAAAGGTGCCCTTTCCGCCGCACGCTTAGGGGATGAAGCCAACCCTCAGAAAGCTTCTTCGGGATCGCAATTCTATATCGTTCAGGGTAAAATCCAGAACAGTGCGCAACTGGATGGTCTGTCGGCCAGAACCGGATTTAAATACACTGATGACCAGAAAAAGATCTATGAAAAAATTGGCGGCACGCCATTCCTCGACGGATCATATACCGTCTTTGGCGAAATAACGGAAGGACTGGAGGTGATTGATAAAATCGCTGTTGTCGAAAAAGACCAGGCCGACCGCCCGAAGAGCGATGTTAAAATGACCATTAAGATCGTAGAATAATAAACTGCCGTCGGTCCATTGCAGAGAAAAAATGATTGAAAAAATCCATACCCTTCTTAAGGAGATCAGGGAAACCACTGCCGCCAGCCGGGAAGAGGTGGAGCAACTCCGGTTGAAATACCTCAGTAAAAAGGGGTTGATCCCGGTATTGTTCGACGAATTCAAAACCTGTCCCCCGGAAATGAAACGGGAGGTTGGAAAGTTACTCAATGAGCTCAAGGATCAGGCACAGCAGAAAATTGAATTGCTGAAAGCCGGATTTGAGAACGGGGAAGAGTCCGTCCCGTCGGGAATCGATATGACCCGTCCGGTCCGACAGTTTGAACCCGGGACCCGTCACCCGTTGTCTATCGTTCGGAAAGAGATCCTTGATATTTTTTCCCGGATCGGTTTTACGGTTTTCGAAGGACCGGAAATAGAGGATGACTGGCATAATTTTTCAGCCCTTAACTTTCCTCCGGAACATCCGGCCCGCGATATGCAGGATACTTTTTTCATCTCCAAAGATCCTGATATTACACTTCGGACTCATACCTCTTCGGTTCAGGTGCGGGCAATGGAAACTCATAAGCCACCCCTCCGGATGACGTTCCCCGGCAGGGTTTTCAGGAATGAGGTCATCTCTGCCCGTGCTCATTGCATTTTTCATCAGGTGGAAGGATTGTCGGTCGATAAAAATGTCTCCTTTGCCGATCTCAAGCAAGCCTTGATGTATTTTGCCAAGGAGATGTTTGGCGAAAAAACTGAGATCCGTCTCCGTCCTTCTTATTTCCCGTTTACCGAACCCTCGGGCGAGATGGATGTTTCGTGTAATATCTGCGGAGGAAAAGGATGCAATATCTGCAAAAACACCGGATGGGTTGAGATTCTTGGTTGCGGAATGGTCGATCCGAATGTTCTTGAGAATTGTGGTATTGACCCCCGGATTTATTCGGGTTATGCTTTCGGAATGGGGATTGAACGGATCACCATGCTGAAATACCAGATCAAAGATGTCAGGCTTTTCTTCGAAAATGATATTCGTTTCCTGCAACAGTTCATCTCAGCATTTTAATTATCGTACAGCAAAATGGGAATTCTCCGGGCTATTATCTGCATAATTTTTCCTCCGCTGGCCGTCCTTGACAGAGGGTGTGGTGCTATTCTGTTGGTAATTCTTCTTACCCTCTGCGGTTGGATTCCGGGAGTCATTGCTGCCATCTTTTTCAACACAAGAAAGTGAACTGAGGATCGTTACTGTATATTATACTATCCCACCATTAAAATTTATTCCTTCTTAATAATTTTATCAGCAGCCAGAAGGCAAAAAAGCCGGAAATGACGAACACTATCGTTCCTACCATGCGGGTATGTTCCCACTGGGAGATAATGGAAGCTCCGATGATCAGCGCCGCAATAACGATGGCTACCGAAACCCGGTTACTGGATGAGTCGATATGTTCCATCAGAGGATCAATACCTTTTACCTCTATCTGAGTTTTAAATCTTCCTTCATTGATCTTTGAGATAATCTCATTCAGATCGGAGGGTAATTCCTTAAGAAAGCGATAATATTCAGTCAGGGAATCGAAGAGTTCCCGGGCAATTTGTTTTGGGCTGTATTGCCGAGCGATCAGATCGATGGCATAGGGTTGCATTTCAGCAGCAAAATCTATCTTCGGGTTGAGCACCACGGCGACGCGCTCAATGGCCATCAGTGCTTTAACAAGGAGATAGATACCGGGTGGGATGCGCAGTCCGTAATGGATCAGAATATCGACCGACTCATTCATGATCTTTCCAAAATCCATCTCTTCCACCGAAAGGAACCGGTAATGAGCCAGCATCTCTCCCACTTGGAATTCCAAATCCTTAAAGCGGGCAAAATGCCGTTTCCCCGAGATAAGCAGCAGGGCTTCCGTCATTTTATGGGCATCTCTTTCCAGATATCCGAGTACATACCCCCCAAGGGAAGTCAGGTGCTCTGAACGAAGAGAGCCCATCATCCCGAAATCGATGAAGGAGAGGACATTTCCCTCCAGCACAAACAGGTTCCCGGGATGAGGATCAGCATGGAAAAAGCCATGGGAGAAGATCTGTTCGAAAACCAGACGTACGGCTTTCCGTGAAAGGATTTCCGGATCACAACCCGAAGAAAGAAGTGTTTCAAGATCGCTTACTTTGATCCCCTTTATATATTCCTCAATGAGGATCCTGGGAGAGGTATATTGAGTATATACCTTGGGAACACGTATGTCGGGATCCTTTTCAAAATTATGATAGAACCTGACAATATTGGCGGCTTCGTGACGGAAATCGAGTTCTTTCCTGATAGTCTTGCCAAACTCTTTTACAACACCCTGAAAGTTGATCGCCTCCAGCTCAGGGCTGTTTTTCTGCATCCTGGCAGAAAAATAATTCATCAGGTTAAGGTCCAGTTCGATCTTTTTAGCGATCCCGGGGCGTTGGATTTTAATGCAGACTTCTTCTCCGTTAAGTAAAACTCCCCGGTAAGTCTGGGCAATCGAAGCTGAGGCCAACCGGGTTTTGTTGAATTCCTTGAAAATTTCTGCAATAGGGCGTCCCAACTCGTTTTCGATTTCCTTAATTGCTATCTCATCCGGCATCGGAAGAGCTTCATCCTGAAGCTTTTTAAGCTCTTCTCTCAGCTCTTCGGGAACAATATCGGGACGATCGGCAAGAATCTGTCCGAACTTTACGAAGGTGGGGCCTAATTCCTCAATGGCCATCCTGATCCGCTCCCATTGATTGAAACGTCCGATTCTGGCCATCCGTTTTTTAGAAACAAAATACCTCCCCATTCCCCCCTTGTTGATCCATTCACTCAGCCCGTATTTAACAACGATGCCGACGATCTCCCTGGCCCTACCGATTTCATGAACGGCAAGACCAATCTTCGAAATCTTCACTGCAAAATGATTTTATGAGTCAATTTTCTTTCCCGTTTTTTTCACTCCGGCAGCCGGCGACTTTTTCACCCCGGATTTGGCTTTAACCGGAACTTTATGAGCTGATTCCAGTTTTTTGACCCTGTCTTCAAGTCTTTTTATGTCTTTATAGATAGGGGCATTCATTTTTTCAAGGGCGTTTTTCACCAGATCCTGAAAGTTGGATTCAAGGTAATTCCTCGTCTCTTCCGATTTCTTCATCAGATGATCCAGGAGTTTCTTTCCCTCCTCCTTCGTAAGATTATGTTCCCTGGCTAGTTCTTTGGCGGCTTTAGTAACCTTCTCCGAAGTCATATAAGCGTACTCAACGCCTTTATCGATTTTCTCTTTTAATGACTCTAACATGGGCTTTCCTCCTATTTTTTAATGGATGAATACTTTATTTGCATTTTCCTGGTGATATTTGAATAATGTAATTCCAGATCCGCCAGAAGATTTTCGAAATTTTTCACTGTTGAAAACCTGATCTCGAAACAAGTCAGCACCTGGGGGATTGACCGTATGGTACGAAGCAGTTCGTCAAGCTGGTCTTTCTTCAGCGGGCCTTCAATAAGTAGCAGGAAATCTGTTTGTTTCAATTCGTTGATCAGGATCGATTCCTGCCCCAGGTTCGATAATAAATAGTAGGAATTGAAACTATTCTCGTCATAGCAATAATAAAATGAGAACATGTCTGGTTCTCTTTGCGGGATGCCTGGCGACACCAGGTCTTCCATCTTCCGGAAGTCAAGTTCAAGATGTCTGTTCAGCAGGTAGGAAAGGCGGTAATCTTTGATATGACATGAAATACCAATGAGGGTAAAAAGAGCGGGCTCGGACCGGGTTTCAAGATGGAATTTCTTAGCCATAGTCTTCAGGTTACTTTACTGTTCTAATACAAAAATAACCTTTTCTACGGCGTTGGTCAACTATTAGTATTGTTTATTTTCTGCCAGGCTTTTTCTGCGGCAATCTGTTCAGCTCCCTTGATCGAAAAATCCTGGCCCTGAGAGAGCCGATTGTCATCAACCACAAGTTCGACAATATATTGTTTTTTATATCCCGAACCGGTTTCTTCGATCACAAGGAACTGTATTTGTTTGCGCTCTTTCTGTGCCCATTCGATGATTCTGCTTTTGAAGTTCACCTCCTGGGTGACCAATTCATCGATATCGAAATAATGTTGGATGATCCGTTCGAGCAGGATTTTTTTCGTGAAGTCGTATCCTTTATCAAGATACATTGCCCCAACCAGCGCTTCAAAAGCGTCGCCCATGAAGGATCGAAGCGTTCCGGTAGAAGATGTATCGAGTTGGATCAGGTTGTCGATTCCCATTTTCCGGGATAGTTTATTCAGTGTCACACGACTGACGAGTTTGGAGCGCATTTCAGTCAGGAATCCCTCGTCGCGGGTTGGAAATGTCTTGAACAGATAGTCGGCGGCTACGGCATCGAGGATGGCATCGCCCAGGAATTCAAGTCTTTCATTATTTACTTTTACTCCGTTGATAGTTTCCTGGGTGGCCGATTTATGTAAAAATGCAAGGTGATACAAGAAAATATTTCCGGGATTGAATCCGAAAATATTCTTTATAGCATTTTTAAGCTGTTTTTCTGAACTTTTTGAAAAAGTAACCGTTTTGGAAGATCGGAACTTCAAAGCAGGTTATTCGGTAAACTTCTTGAATATCAGCGAAGCATTATGACCGCCAAAGCCGAAAGTATTGCTGAGTGCATAGTTGATTATCCGTTCCTGGGCTTTGTTGAAGGTAAAGTTCAAACGCGGGTCAATTTCAGGATCGTCGGTAAAGTGGTTGATGGTCGGAGGTACAATATTGTTCTTCACGGCAAGCAGTGTTGCAATGGCCTCAATGGCACCGGCAGCGCCGAGAAGGTGACCCGTCATGGATTTGGTCGAGTTGATGTTGATGGAATATGCATGTTCTCCGAAAAAGCGGACTATGGCCCTGGATTCGGCGATATCCCCCGGAGGTGTTGCGGTGCCATGGGTATTGATATGATCGATGGCTTCTTTGGGAATTCCGGCATCTTCAAGTGCATTCGACATTGAGAGCATTGCCCCGAGTCCATCCGGATGGGGAGCTGTCATGTGGTAAGCATCTCCAGAGAGACCACCACCGGCGATCTCTCCATAAATCTTGGCTCCCCGGTTCAGGGCATGATTCAGTTCTTCAAAGACCAACGCACCGGCTCCTTCCCCCATGACAAAACCATCCCGGTCTTTATCAAACGGACGGGAAGCGGTTGCAGGATCTGAATTACGGGTGGATAAGGCATGCATTGCATTAAATCCACCCACTCCCGGAGGAGTGATGGCGGCTTCCGATCCGCCGGCAATAAACACATTGGCTTTGTTCAGCCGGATATAGTTAAAGGCATCTACCAGGGCATTGGCCGAAGAAGCACAAGCCGAAACGGTGGCAAAATTTGGTCCCCTGAACCCATGCCGTATGGAAATGTGACCGGCACAGATATCCGAGATCATCTTGGGAATAAAAAAAGGACTGAAGCGGGGCGTTCCGTCTCCTTTAACCCAGGTAGTCACTTCGTTCAGAAAAGTGTCCAACCCCCCAATGCCGGATGTCCAGATAACTCCTACCCGGTTTACGTCGAGTTTTGTGAGATCAAATCCGGCATCTTTGATTGCTTCATCGGCACAGACAATCCCGAAATGAGCGTAAGGATCATATTTCCGCACTTCTTTCCGGTCAAAATAATTTTCAGGATTAAATCCTTTAACCTCACAGGCAAACTGCGTCTTAAACTTTGAGGCATCAAAATGAGTGATGGGTCCGGCTCCACTCATACCTAGCAGAAGGTTCTTCCAGAATTCTTCAACTGAATTCCCGATGGGTGTGAGCGTCCCAAGTCCGGTAACAACAACTCGCTTTAATTCCACGTGTTCTGTTTTTTATTCATTGGTTAACTGAGAACCCCGCAAAGCGGGGTTTTCATTCATCTGTAAAGGGAGTAAAAATTGCTAAAGTCAGATCCACCAATGAAGGCAGGAGCCTTATTTTGCATTATTTTCAATATAGGCTATAGCTTCACCTACGGTGCTGATCTTTTCAGCCTGATCATCGGGGATCGCAATATCGAATTCCTTTTCGAATTCCATGATCAATTCTACAGTGTCAAGAGAGTCAGCTCCAAGATCATTCGTGAAACTAGCTTCAGGTGTAACTTCACTTTCATCAACACCAAGCTTATCAACAATGATAGCTTTAACTTTTGCTGCAATGTCAGACATGTCAAATGTTTTTTGGTTAAACGGATTGCAAAGAAATGAATTTTATTATGATATACCAAAATAATTTATGATTTTTTAACAGTTTACAAGGACAACCATCTGTTTTATAATATTTTAACAAAATTAATAAGATTGTTTTCTATGATCCCGAGTTTTGTATTTTTGCAACTTATCTCCAGAATTGTTATGATCACACGATTGGCCATCATGGCATCCGGTAATGGCACAAATGCCCAGCGAATCATGGAATTTTTCTCCAAAAACCCACGGATGCGGGCAGCACTTTTGTTATGTAACAATCCGGAAGCATTTGTTCTGGAACGTGCCCAAAAGATGAAAGTTCCCACGATCGTGTTTGATCGCAAAGAATTTAGCGGATCCCGGCAGCTCCTTGATATCCTGTCGGTTCAGGGAATTGATTGGATCATCCTGGCGGGTTTTCTCTGGCTTCTACCATCGCACATTCTATCTTGTTATCCGGGCCGGATCATAAATATTCATCCTGCGCTACTCCCAAAATATGGCGGGAAGGGGATGTATGGGATGAAAGTACATGAAGCCGTTATTCATAACGGGGAGAAAGAATCGGGCATCACCATCCATTATGTGAATGAATTCTACGATGAAGGGCAGATAATTTTCCAGGAAAAATGTCCTGTCCTCCCGGGCGATACTCCTGCCACCTTAGCCTCGAGAGTGCATGAACTTGAATACCGGTGGTATCCGGAGGTTATTGAGAGGACTATTCTTGAGAAGACGGGGAAGAATGGTTAATATAAAGCAGGTTTGTCATAATCTTTTTCGGAGTTCTTCCATCTCTTTTTCAAACCCGGGCTTTCCAAGCAAAGCAAACATATTTTTCTTGTAGGCTTCCACACCGGGCTGGTCAAAGGGGTTCACGCCAAGGGCATAACCGCTGAGCGCACAGGAGAATTCAAAGAAATAAATGAGTTGTCCGAGAAAATGTTCATTCATCGCCGGAATATCGATCCTGATAATCGGGACATCTCCTTCGAAATGAGCAAGCAGGGTACCCAACTCTGCCATTTTATTAACTTCTGAGATCCGCTTCCCGGATAAAAAGTTCAACCCGTCTGAATCTTCCGGATCGGGGGGTATGGAAATCGTTGCTGATGAGGTGCTAATGGAGATCACTGTTTCAAGAAACATCCGCATCCCATCCTGAAGATATTGTCCCATGGAATGAAGGTCGGAGGTAAAGGTTACGCCCGCCGGAAAGATCCCTTTCCCTTCCTTCCCTTCGCTTTCACCGAAGAGTTGTTTCCACCATTCGATCAGATAAGTAAGAGTCGGTTCATACCCTGTCATTACTTCAATAAATTTCCCATTGCGGTACATGATATTCCGGATGGTGGCATACATGGCGCACGGATTCAGCGAACAGTCACCCGAGGCAATCGCCACTTCCCTCATCCGGGCGGCGCCGGTAATCAATTCCCTGATATCGAATCCGGCGACTGCAATCGGAAGAAGTCCAACCGGGGTAAGGACCGAATATCTCCCTCCAATGTTGTCGGGGATAACATACGTGCTATAATCTTCCTTCACGGCAATCTTCTTTAATGCTCCCTTCGAGGCATCTGTTATGGCCACAATGCGCCTCCCGGCCTCTTTTTTCCCGTATTTTTTCTCCAGGTGTTGCTTAATAATACGAAATGCAATGGCAGGTTCGGTAGTAGTTCCCGATTTTGAAATCACCGCTACTGCATAATCCTTCCGGTCCAATAGCTGAAGAAGATGAGAATGATAATTTTCGCTCAGATTGTTGCCGGCAAAGATCACAAACGGATACTCCGGATTCCCATGACAAAATCCGAAAGGATTTGACAGCGCTTCAATTATTGCCCGGGCACCAAGGTAAGAACCTCCGATACCGATCACGACAAAAATCTCCGCGATCTTCCGTAACCGTTTGGCTTCGTCGAGGATCCGGTCGGTTAAAGCCTGATCGACATTAACCGGAAGATCAATCCAGCCCAGAAACTCATTTCCTTTCCCTTCGCGTTGCACAAGCATCCGGTGTAACTTATAAATCTGCTCCTGAAATACGGGAAGACAAGTTTGACCGATAAAAGGAGTTGCTTTACTAATATCAAGAGAGATTAAAGACATGGTTGAAATTTTTTTTCAGACGAAATTATAAATATCCCGGTTATAAACAAAAAAAGTGTGCCCCTCTTCCCGGGGCACACTTCCCAATCAATAAACAAATCATCAACTCATTTCATTTTCCTGATCACTAAACACACATTGCAGCAAAGAAATTTTTATAAGAACAAGTCCATCATGAGCATCAGATTACAAAAATAATGCAAAGTCGCCCCGTAAAATGTTAAGAAATATTAATGTACGTTAAAAATTGTTAAAACCCTCAATCCCAATTTTCAATACTTTTGCATCTATGAACCGGCGGATCATCATCTTCACCATCATCTCTATTACTATCGCACTCATCGGCCTGATGGGAATCCAGATTTACTGGATCCGAAATGCATCTTCCGTCAGGGAGGCAAACTTCCGCAGCAGCGTCAACGAAGTCATGGCTAAAGTAATTCTGAAAATTGAACGGTTGGAGAAAAAAAAGGCCATCGAACTCAACCAATACGAGGGGATGCTGAATTTCAGCCGCCATTTGCCTTACGCCTCTTTCCTGACGCGTGAAATGCTCGATTCGCTGATCTCTCTCGAACTGAACATCCGCGGTATCGATACCCGATTCGAATTCGGTATCTTTAAACCCGAGGGACTCGAATATCTCATTGAGAAATCCTCCAACTACAGGAAAGAACTTATCGAAAAGGGTTATGCCAGGATCCTGTTCCAGACCGATATCTATACGAGCCCGGAGTACCTTTTACTATACTTCCCTCATGAAAAACAATTTCTCCTTACCGAACTCTGGGGTATGCTGCTGATCTCCATCATTCTTATCATCGTGATTGTCTATTCCTTCACCTATACCATTTCAACGATCTTTCGTCAGAAACGGCTTTCGGAGATGAAGAACGACTTCATCAACAATATGACCCATGAATTCAGGACCCCGATCTCGACCATTTCCCTTGCCTGTGAAGCTTTAGGAGACCACGACCTGATAAAATCTGAAGACACATACACTTCGTATATCAACATGATCCGTGAAGAGAACAATCGGCTGGCAGGGATGGCGGAAAAGATCCTTCAAACGGCAGTTATCGATAAAGGGCAGCTCAAGATGAATAAAGAGATCATCAATGTTCATAAGATCATTCAGGATGTGATCAAGAATCTCCGGATCCAGGTTGAGATCAAAGACGGATTGATCATTTCACACCTGACTGCTGCAAAACCACAGATCGAAGGTGATAAGGTTCATGTAACCAATCTGATATATAATCTGCTCGATAATGCAAACAAATATTCACCCCGGAAACCGTTGATCCGGATCAATACCGAAAATGCCCATAACGGAATTGTCATTACGATCGCGGATAATGGGGTCGGCATTTCCAGGAACGAACAGAAAAAGATATTCGATAAACTTTACCGGGTCCCTGCCGGGAATATTCACGAAGTGAGGGGATTCGGATTGGGATTAAGTTATGTGAAGGCCATCGTTGAAGAACATCACGGAAAGATCAGTCTCGAAAGCGAGATTGACCGCGGAAGCAAATTTACCATATATCTTCCTTTCATCATTAAAGAGTAAATCAGTACCAACCCTGCCATTCCCAACCAATTATGGAAAAAAATCATATAAAAGTTTTACTTGCCGAAGATGATCGTAACCTGGGTAACCTGCTTAAGAACTACCTGGATGCCAAAGGTTATTCGGCCACTCTTTGTGTCAACGGACAGGAAGCCTCAGAGATTTTCAGGAAAAAGGAGTTTGATTTTTGCATTCTCGACATCATGATGCCGGTAAAGGATGGGTTTGCCGTAGCCAAAGAGATACGTTCTGTCAATAAGAAGGTTCCCATCCTTTTTTTAACGGCAAAGGCTATGCAGGAAGACAAGTTGAAGGGATTTGAGATCGGAGCCGATGATTATATCACAAAACCCTTCAGCATGGAAGAGTTGCTGATGCGTATGCATGCTATCCTTCGCCGGACCGACGAACCCGGAAAGACACCGGTGAGCAGTAATATCTTTTCCATCGGACACTACACCTTCGATTTTAACCGCCAGTTACTTTCTATCCGGGGGAAAGAGTTAAAACTTACCTCCAAGGAAGCCAGTCTTCTGAAACTTCTTTGCATCAATGCCAATCAGGTGCTCGACCGTAGTACAGCCCTGAACCAGATATGGAACGACGACAGCTATTTCAATGCCCGGAGCATGGATGTCTATATCGTTAAACTCCGGAAATACCTGAAAGAAGATCCAAAAGTTGAATTGCTGAATGTTCATGGTGTGGGATTTAAACTGGTGATGAACAAATGAGTGGCCCCCGTCTTTTCATCATCCCGACCCCTATTGGAAACCTTGAGGATATTACGTTGAGAGCCCTGAGGATTTTAAAGGAGGTTGACTTTATCCTGGCCGAAGACACGCGTACCACCGGATTTCTCCTGAAACATTATGGGATTGAAAAAAAACTGGTGTCGCATCATCAGTTCAATGAACACAAAACTATTTCCAATATCGTCAATCAGCTCATGGACGGCACCGTCATCGCCCTTGTCAGCGATGCAGGCACACCGGCGATTTCCGATCCCGGCTACCTGTTGGTCAGGGAATGCATCAGGGCCGGGATACAGGTCGAATGCCTCCCGGGAGCTACCGCATTCATTCCTTCCCTGGTCAACTCCGGAATTCCATCCGACCGTTTTGTCTTTGAGGGATTCCTTCCCCATAAAAAAGGGCGCCGGACAAAACTTGAAAAGCTTGCCGGGGAGGAAAAAACCATGATCTTTTATGAATCTCCATTCCGGCTTTTAAAGACCCTGTCTCAACTCGCCGAAGTCCTCGGCGAAAACCGCTATGCATGCGTTTCCCGTGAATTGACCAAACTGCATGAGGAAAATGCCCGGGGATCACTGAAAGAACTTATTGCCCGCTTCGGGAAGAAAACCGTCAAGGGGGAAATTGTGATCATCGTGGAAGGACTAGGAAACTGTGATTGAGTTTACCTGCAGAGGCGAATGTAAGTTTTTCAGGAGATATGCGTTCAGAACGGTGATGATGATCTGCGGATATCGAATGATTTATACCCCTTTACCGGACCTTCGGTGGTTTCAATTCTTTCGACCCTGGCGCCAAGAGCTCCCGACCGGCACCATACCAGGAATTGCTTCAGGTCATCTTCCGTTCCTTCCGCTTCAATGAAAACTGATCTGTCATTCATGTTCTTTACATACCCCACAACCCGGTATTTGTATGCCGCTTCCATGGCCATAAAACGGTAACCCACTCCCTGAACAAGGCCGAAAATTTTCAGATCATAATGTTTCATCGGGATTTATTGTTTGGTCATACTACGTTCATCGCTAGTACTGCGATGATGCGTATGGTGATGATGGGAATCTCTGTAATGAAAATAATTACGTATTTTCGGATAGAACAGAGAAACGGCCAACGTTACTATTCCAACGGAAAAAAGCAAGACAATCTTTCCGGTAACGCTCATATATCTGACATCGAGGTAAATGAACTTTATCAAGGTCAATGCAAACAGAACCAACCCCATAGCGCGCAGGAAACGCTCCTTCCGGAAAAATCCCAGACATAGAATGACCACTGTAAAGACCATAAGAACAGTCGTTAATGGCAAGCGGAAATTTCTCAACTCCATATCCTCGATACTCATACCCTTTTTCAGACCATTAATGATGGTTAAATGGTCCATTTCAGAATAAAACAGAAAGATGACTATCAGCACGATGAATATCCACAATCCACGCAGATAGGATCTTTTTTCTTTATAAAACCTGGTGAAATAGATTCCGGTCAGCCATAAATTACTGATCAGTAAAGCCGTGGCGACATAATGAAATAAAAAACCGGCCGAGGAATAACCGGAAAATCTCAATGATTCATTACGCAGATCAATGACGGAGAATTGGATGAGTCCGGGATAGATCATAAGATTTAAAAGGGCAAACCAGATTAAGGGTCGCAGAAAAGAGGATTTCTGCTTTGAAAGGATAGGTAAAACGACAATAAAATAAAGACAGGAGAAGCAAAACCAGCTTAATAATTTAATCTCATTATTTTTAATGACGACCATGGCAAAATAGCAGAAGATCCAAAATCCGGTCAGGTAAACAGTCAGCAGGATCAATGCTTTCATCAACCGTAAATAAGAATTCCGGTTGAACCATTTTTTTGAAAAGTCAATTTTCATTTTCTTCAGTAATACACGATCAGCCACAAGGACAGGAATAGCCACCAACCCGGCAAGAATGCTTCTTTTAACCATTCCAGGTTCGGATAGTATATCCCGGAAACAAACTGCCGGGAAGAAGTGAAGAATCCAGCTTTCAAGAAAAAAGGAAACCATTATCAGAAGAGAAACCAGTGATAGGATAACGGGCGGTTTCAGACCGGTATATCTCCCATAAAGAAGCAGCAATACCGATAAACATCCAAAAAAGGTTAAAAAGACCTCCATGCGGAACAGCAGGGGTAGAACAAGGCTTATCAGAACTATTCCCCCCAGTAGAATTGGTTCTTTGTTAACCTGCTGTTTGAATTTTTCAGACAGGTATATTGATCCGAAGAGAAAAAATGACAGGATCAGCGTAAAAAACCAAAGCCATTCTGTCAATCCGAATTTAATGAAGGTCATGGAGGTAAAAAGGTAAAATGCTCCGATATTTACCAAAATGACAATGTATTCGGTGTATTTAGTCGACTTATGATACCCCGCATATCCCCGGTTGATCCCGGTCCAGAAAAACCAGAAGAAAAAGATGCAGGAATAAAGGAGGGAGGGGAATAACATTTCTTCTTTTCCATTTATAGCAACCTTTAAAAACCACCATATTCCGAAAAATATCCATGCCAGCAAAACATTGACCTTTAAAGAGATGGTAGTTCGCAATTTCATCCCGTTACGAAAAAGCAGGATCGAAAAGAAAAGTACGAGGGGAAATAAGAGGTGCACCTGCCATCCAAAATTCCTAGCTAAAAATATCAGTACAGGATAAAACGCCAGAACCAATAATCTGCCAGTTTCTTTTCTCCGAAAACGTCGTTCAAGTATGAAACCGGTGATTATTATTGCGGTAATAACAAGGATCCAGAGGATCATGGGGCCCGTAAACTGTTCCTGCTTCTTTGTTTCCGCTGAAGCAATTGCTGGATTACCGGAAAATAATGTTTGTGGGGTAATGATGTTCTCGCTGGTTCCCAGTTTTTTAACAACACTAATGATCGTTTCTGAAGAGTTGGCAATGTAAAAGATACTGGCAAGAATGAAGATACCTCCGATTACCTGCAAGATATATCTGGACACCACCGATTCAATTCTTCTGAAAGTACTCTTTTTATCATAATCTTCAGGATGACTATTTTTATGCCGGTGGTGGTGGTGATGTTCAGGAATCTGCATGGGTGGATCAATTCTATGGAAGATCAAATGTAATAAGAAAAATTTTCATACCTTTATTTTCATAATTTTCTCTCTCATGTGCGGACGATATTCATTTGCTCTTGAAGATGAATTGATCTGGGAACGATTTCGTGTCAGAGTCCGGACTGCCATTTATAAGGCCCGGTACAATTGTGCTCCGGGACAGGATCTGGCAGTAATTTCGAATGAAGATCTTTCCCTGCTTTCCTTCTTTCGCTGGGGACTGATCCCTTACTGGTCAAAAGATCCGGCTATCGAAAACCGGCTGATCAATGCCAAAGCCGAAACCATCACGGAGAAGCCTTCCTTCAGAAATGCCTTCCGGAACAGACGCTGCCTGGTACCCGGCGATGGTTTTTATGAGTGGAAAAAAGGAAAGGAAAAAACACCATACCGTATTCAGATGTCTGATGGTTCCCCCTTTGCCATGGCAGGTATCTGGGACAGATGGGTGAGTCCGGATGGAGAGATCATTCAATCTTTTGCCATCATTACTACCCGGTCAAATGAAAAGATTGCCGCCATTCACGACCGCATGCCGGTGATTTTACCGGCAGAAGACGAATCCAGGTGGATTGGACAGAATTCCGAAGAGGATCTGTTGAAGCTGTTGAAACCTTATCCTGCCGGAAAAATGATTACCTATCCGGTATCCACGTTGGTTAACTCCCCGAAGAACGACAGTCCGGAGATTCTGAAGCCGGTTTTGGTTGATTTTATATAGATCTCTGTTCAGAAGGAGTAATTGACTGATACCCCATTAATTGTTCCGCTCACATTACCGCCAGTTCCGCTTGAATTGATGTTGATCGTTAACTGGATGTTTACCGTCTGGTTATAGTTGGGACCTGAAACCTGAACACCACCTCCTATCTGCATGCTGGATGCAGTACCAAAAGTCGTACCACCCGGAAGAAGCGTGAAGGTTCCTGTAAGCGATATATAAGGTGCTCCGTTCATGGTGTACGTCTGACCGTTGGATACAAAGGTGTAATCGTTAATTGTCTCCGTTAATCCAAGCAACATCGTACCGCCGAGAACAGCCCCGGTTTTATCGTCAATGTTCATTGAACCGGTGACACTTCCGAGAACATGTATCGTACCGCCTTCAGTGCCCACCACGGTATTATCCACCTGAATGTTGATGGGAACTATCGACTTGGTTTCCTTTACTTTTGCGTTCCATGCCATTCCGGCTTTGAAGATTTCATTGATCATATCCTTGTTGTCGACCGTAACGTCGTCGTTCGTCTCTTTTTTCTTACAACCGGACATCACAATGAATGCCAGCAAACCAAATAAAATGATTGTCTTTTTCATATTTTCCATCAGTGATTAAAGTGCTGATTCCGCACTGTTTGTTACTGTTTTTAAATTGTCTTTCAATCAGATTTAAATATCCACGAAAAACAGTTCCGCGGGAACAAATGTAACAAATAATATATTACCAAGTGTTTTTTACGCTGGTCAATCGCATTTATCTTCCTATTGAGATTTATTAATAGAACCCATTTGGGGAACCTTTATTGTGCCGGTTGGTTACTGAGAAAACTCTGGGAATCGGTTCTTGTTAATCCCCGGCCATAAGGGAACAACCCCGGATATCACCCGAATCGAAACGACCGAGCACTTCAAACGACCCATCCGGATAAACCCTGCCAAGGTCCTGGGTAGCAATAAAAGGGCAAGAATAAATGTTGGCTAAATCGATCACGTTGATACCCCCCGTTTTACCCCAGTCACGATAGGATAGCGGATCGGTAATTTCGCGGATCAGTATTTTCATCCAGGGAACCGGCCGGAAGATCCCGTTTTTATCTGAATAAGCCTGCGATAAGAGCTCGGTCATTCCATATTCGGAATGTATGACGGGAACACCAAATGCAGGTAAAAGAAGGCGATGTAACTCCTCGCGGGTCATTTCAACTTTTCTTCCTTTCATGCCGCCGGTCTCCATGACAATCAATCCGGGATAATTTCCGTGGTATTTACCGGTAAAGTCCAGGAGCGAATAAGTAAGTCCGATCAGGAAGTTGATCCTTCCCTCCTTCTCAGGTTCGTTCAGAATGGCATGCAGACCCGGGAAATCCTCAAGGTAAAAACCATGACCCTGACCTCCGCTTTCTTTCATTAGTCGTTGAATCATGTATAAAAGCGAAGATTCCGGATTCTGTTCGGGAAATGGGGTCAATGACAGGAAACGATAACGGGAAGGGGAATTATAAAAATGAATAAATCCGTTTAACAAGGATTTATCATATAGTTCGAGGTCGGAAATGAAATGGTTACTGCGTTCTGTTCCGGTGGTTCCACTGCTTATAAATTTCTTTGAAACATTTCGTCCGGCAGGCACAATAGTATGGGTCTTGAAAAATCCAATGGGTAAAAATGGTATGTCTTTGAGCTCCCTGACTTCATCCGGATCAATATGGAGTCCATCGGCAAAAGCCCGGTAAACGGAATTGTTTTGAAACTGGTAATGAAATAACTGAAGGGCTTCTTCCAGGAATTCCGTCTCATTCCGGATATCAAATATGTGATGAATCTGTTCCATAATCAGGAAATCTCCGTATTTATCCGGATAGAATCGATCTTAAAATTTCCTCTCCGGTATCTATCCCATGCGAAAACTCCTTCTGATCCGTCATTACAATCCGGACCATCGGGAGGAAACGGAAATTTATTTACTTTTACAAAGTTTTGAAGAATTGCATTTTTTATTTGCTACCCCTGTGACAAACCGCGGGATTCAAAGGTATGGATTTATGCGATTTATCAGTGTAATTTTAATCGCGTCAGGGTTGGTTTTAGCAACATCCTGTATGAAACAGGAGAACTATTCCGACATTCCGGAGATAGAATTTTCGAACTGGGTGAGTTATTTCGATACCGGCCAGTTTGCGACCCGGGGTGCCATTACTATTTTATTCCGTGACGGGAACGGAGATATCGGGCTGAATCCAGGCGATACTTTTCCCCCTTACAACACAGGCGGTGAATATTATTATAATTACGTGATCGCCTATTTTGAAAAACGACAGGGGGTATTCGTAAAACTTGATCTTAATCCTCCTTACAGCGCCCGCATTCCTGTACTTACCCCTGATTATCCCGGAAAGGCCATTAAAGGGATCATCGCCGATACCCTCGATCTGAATCCCAAACCTTTATTCGACACCATCCGGTTTGAACTATTCATTTACGATCGCTCCCTGAATAAAAGCAATATTGTGACTACTCCTGAGATTATCCTGAGGCGGCATTAAAATCGGGAATGGAAAGGCTCTATGCAAACCGGAAATATATTATCATTGGATTGTTTCTTGCGATCGGTTTGTTGTTCATTGTGCGTCTCTTCTATGTTCAGATTCTCGTAGACAAATATATCCTCTCTGCAAATAATAACGTGCTACGGTATATCACCCAGTATCCTGCCCGGGGACTGGTTTATGACCGCTTCGGAAAATTGCTTGTTTACAACGAAGCTGCCTATGACCTGATGGTTATTCCCAGTCAGGTAAAAACGTTCGATACTGCCGAACTTTGCCGACTGGCCGGAGTGGAGATCAAAGATTTTCCGGAACGGATGAAGCGGGCCCGGAACTTTTCAAGGTATCTCCCGTCCATCTTTGAAGCCCAGATCACCCGTGAGAATTACGGATACCTGCAAGAAAAACTATATAATTTCCCGGGATTCTATGTTCAGTTACGGACCTTGCGGAAATATACCTATCCCATTGCAGCCCATACCCTTGGATATATAGGGGAGGTAAGCCCGGAAATGATCAGCCGGAATACTTATTATCGATCGGGAGACTATATCGGCATCAGTGGAATTGAAAAATCTTATGAAGAAGTTCTTCGCGGTAAGAAAGGATTGAAAATTCGTGTCTTTGATGTCCACAACCGTGATATGGGAAGTTTCCAGAACGGTAAATATGATACCATTTCGAAAGCGGGTCCCGATCTCTATTCTTCGCTGGATGCAGAATTACAGATGTACGGTGAACTCCTGATGAGCGGGAAAAAAGGAAGTATCGTTGCCATTGAACCCTCTTCCGGAGAGATCCTTTGCCTGGTTTCCAGTCCGTCCTATGATCCCAATCTGCTTGTAGGACAAGCCCGGAAGAAAAATTACAAGATCCTGAGCGAGGATACTGTTTTGGTACCTTTGTTTAACCGGGCACTGATGGCCATGTATCCTCCGGGATCGACTTTCAAACTGGTGGATGCGCTTGTCGGCCAGCAGGAAGGCGTTTTATTCCCTGATACAAGATATGGTTGTCCGGGAGGATTTGCCATCGGAAACGGAAAAATGGTAGGTTGTCACTCTCATTTTTCACCCCTGGATCTTACCCAGGCGATACAGTTCTCATGCAATACATATTTTTGCCGGGTATTCCGATCGATCATCGATAAAAAAACATTTCTGAGTACCCGGGAAGGATATGAAAACTGGCGAAAACAGGTGATGAGCTTCGGGTTTGGAAAGAAACTGGGTATCGACCTTACCGGCGAACTTAACGGTAATATCCCATCCCCTGCCTACTATGATAAATATCATGGCAAAAACCGGTGGCGTTCCATGTCGATCATCTCCCTCGCGATCGGACAGGGTGAAATTGGGATTACGCCGGTGCAACTCGCGAATCTCACCGCTTTGATCGCAAACGAGGGTTACTTTTACACCCCTCATATCATAAGGGCTATCGGGAACGAAGACAGTATCAACCAAAAATTTCTGAACAAACGGTTTTGCGGTGTGGATTCAAGGTATTTTGATGTGGTCAAACAGGGAATGGAAAACGTGGTAACAGCAGGAACCGCGACTAATGCTAAAATAGACAGTATTACTGTCTGCGGAAAGACCGGTACGGCTCAAAACCCTCATGGAAAGAACCATTCAATTTTTCTTGCATTTGCGCCCCGTGAAAATCCCAGGATCGCTATTACTGTTGTGGTCGAAAATGCCGGGTTCGGAGCAACCTGGGCAGCTCCCATTGCCAGTCTGATGATCGAGAAATATATCACCAGGACGGTGAAACGGAAAGAGTTGGAAGAACGGATGATCAATACTAACCTGATCACCGGAAAATATTTTGAGCATGAAACAAGGAACGGGAATATTTCACAGGATTGACTGGATCCTGGTTGTCATCTACCTTGCACTGGTCCTGATCGGCTGGCTGACCATTTATGCCGCTGTTTACGATGAAACGCACCGGAATATCATCGACTTCCATCAGCGATACGGGAAACAGATGATATTTATCATTGCCGCCTTCCTGCTTGCCATGATCACCCTGCTGATCGACCCGAAATTCTTCTCTCAGTTTGCCTATTTCATATATGGGATCTGCATTCTTCTTCTGATCCTGGTGATCTTTTCCGGCAAAGAGATCTCCGGCTCAAAATCCTGGTTTCAGATCGCCGGATTTGGCATACAACCTGGTGAATTTGCAAAAATGGCTACCAGTCTGGCACTTGCGAAATATCTCACGACCATCGATATCGACCTGAAAAAAACCCGGACCCTGATCATTGCTGCATTGATCATCCTGTTTCCGGTATCCCTTATCATCTTGCAACATGATACAGGCTCCGCTATTGTTTTTCTTTCCTTCGTCATCGTTCTGTACCGTGCAGGATTGACCGGTTTTGTTCCCCTGACCCTTATCCTTTTGCCATTATTAGCGGTGCTGGCCCTGTTTCTGCCAAAACTTATCCTGGTTGGTTCGTTATTTCTGATTTCTCTCGGTTTGTATTTATACAGTAAGCGAAGACTGAAAAATATTCTGATCATCGGTGCTGTATTCCTTGCATCCGTGGGCTTTGTCTATTCCGTCGATTATACAGTGAATAAAGTTCTTGAACCCCATCAGCGGCAGCGTATCCAGGTTCTTCTTGGGTTCAACACCGATCTGAAAGGTGCCGGGTATAATGTCAATCAGTCGCTGATTGCCATCGGATCAGGACAATTCTTTGGAAAAGGCTTTCTGGAAGGAACTCAGACAAAATATAATTTCGTCCCGGAACAAAGTACCGATTTCATCTTTTGCACCATCGGTGAAGAACAGGGTTTTATTGGCAGTACGCTCGTTATCTGCCTTTTTATCGGTCTGTTTATCCGTATCATCCTTGTCGCGGAACGACAACGTTCCCGTTTTAGCCGTCTGTACGGATATGGAGTAGCCTCTATCCTGTTCTTTCATTTTGTCATCAACATCGGAATGACACTCGGATTGGTTCCCGTGATCGGGATTCCTCTTCCGTTTATCAGTTATGGCGGTTCCTCCCTATGGGCATTTACCTTATTATTATTTATCTTTATCCGTCAGGATTCATACCGGTTCGAACTGGTATGACCCATGATAAAAATTTATTTTTTGGCTCCCGCAATTTTTTTCCCGGAAGGTTGTAAAAAAATTTATGATATATTAATAAAATATATAGGCATTTATATAATTTTGTATATTTGTATCCCGTTATATGATACCCTGGATAAAATTAAAATAATCTCCGCCGGAGAACCTGGTATAAAGATAACTACAATGGATTCAATTATTTATCTTATTGAAAAATTCGTCAGGTGACCAGATGCCATACTCAGTATAAAATCTTCCGTAAGACATTGATCTTTCCCGTTCTGATGTTTTTATATATTATTCCCGGATTTGCAACCGAAGATCCGGATTCTCTTTCCATTACAAGAGATTACCTGAAGCAGGGAAAATTTCGGAGCGCTTACAAGACAATTCGTCTGTACTCCCTGGCTCATCCGGATGACTTCAATACAACGTGGCTGTTTGCCTATACTTCTTATTTCGCCAAACATTACAGGGAATCCGATATGCTTTACCGGAAAGCCATGAATGAGGATCCGGGAAATTACTACCTCCGCCTCGATTATGCCAGGATGCTGGTGAATATCGGATCGTACGACCGGGCAAAGCCACTTCTCCAATCATATCTCTCCTATGATTCGCTGGATGGGACAGCCCTGATAACCCGTTCCAGGCTGGATTATTATGAGGCAAACTACAATGATGCCATTACCCGGCTGAATAAGATCCCTGAAAGTTCAGATGAATCCGGTAATGCCGGCGTCCTGAAGCAGGAGATCAATCTTGCAAAAGCTCCCTGGATCTCCGCCCGGTTGAGTTATGCTACCGATGACCAACCTTTGCAGGGATTTTTTCCGGAGATGACCGCAGGATGGTTTCTTCATCCTTTGGCAAACGTCGACCTGGATATCCGGGTTCCGGTATTTCAAAAAGGCAACAATACTTTTACGGGTTTTTGGGGGGAAGCAGGGAATAAGATGTTTTTTGCCAAACCAAGGATCAGGCTGGATGCGCACCTTGGTATTCTGAAATTCCCAAAGAAAAGATCCATCACCTGGACGGGTGATCTTTCGCTCCGGAAGACTTTTTTAAGAAATCTGGAACTGAATATCCTGCTGGAAAGGAGTCCCTATTTTTCAACCGTCAGCAGCATCGACAGCAACATCATCGAAAACCAGCTATCCCTCAGCGCAGGATGGAATGATATGAATTCATGGAATGGTACTGTCGCTGCGGAGGTTAAAAATTACCCTTTCGATCAGAATAATGTTATTTCAATATATGGCTGGGTTTTTGCCCCGCCTTTGAAATTCGCGGCTCTGGAATTAAGATTTGGCTTGGGTTATAATTACAGTACATCACAGAAGAACAATTTTGTCGCTGAAAAGAGTCTGGCAGAGATCCTGACGAACTATGACCCTGTCCTGCCAATCAGTGGAATTTATAATCCCTATTTTACTCCAAACGATCAAAATATAGCTTCGGTGCTATTCGCAGCGGCTATTCATCCGGCAAGGATTTTTGATATCAATATCAGTGCGAACCTGGGAGTGTACTCTTTCGCCATGGTACCTTATCTCTATCTCGACAAGGATGGCTCGGGGAATATTTATATCTCGCGGGGTTTCAGCCGGGAGACCTATTTCCCTGCCCGTGTAAATGCTTCATTCGTTATCAAACTTGCTTCCAACTTACGCTTACAGGCTGATTATGAATTTTCCAGCACCTATTATTTCATCAGGCATTATGTTGGTCTTGGATTAAAAGCAAACCTTATTCATGGCGGAAAAAATTGATAAAAATCTCTGGCGCTTTCGCCGGTCGGGTTCTCCGTCGCGGACAGAAAGATTTATCTTGCTGGTGGCAGTGACTGCGGGTCTCATAGGCATAATCCAGTTTGCAGAATGGTGGTTCCGGGCCGAAAATATCGGGAATATTTATTTGTATATTGCCCTGTCGCTTTGTTTCTGGTTTGGGATCTTCCGGCTGATCCTCGTATGGATAAATTACCTCCACATTAAAAACCCGCCGCACATCGATCCTCCTCCCGGAATGAAGGTAGCCATTTTCACCACCAGTTCGCCCGGCGAACCGCTATCCATGTTTGAAACTACGCTGATGGCCTGCCGGAATATCCGGTATCCGCATACTACCTATTTGCTCGATGACACCCGGGATCCTGCTTTCAAAGAGATGGCCGAACGTTACGGAGCCGTTTGGCTTGAACTGGTCGGACTTCCCGGAGCAAAAGCGGGTAAAGTCAACAAAGCATTGCAAATGACCACGGAGGACTTCATCCTGATCCTGGATCCCGACCATATTCCGTTTCCTGAATTTCTGGATCATACGCTGGGTTATTTTGCCGATGAAAAGGTTGGTTTTGTTCAGGTTTCACAGGCTTATTACAACCAATACCGTTCCTTTACCGCCAGGGGGGCAGCCGAGCAGACCTATACCTTTTATGGTCCCTCCCAGATGGGATTGTTCGGATTGGGTTCAAGCGTTGCTATCGGCGCAAATTGTACTTTCCGGAGGAAAGCATTGGAAAGTATCGGCGGACACGGGATCGGGCTGGCGGAAGACCTGATCACCTCCATCCGGATCCATAGCAAAGGCTGGAAATCGATTTACAACCCGGTTGTAGTCAGCAGGGGACTCGTACCGGAGGATTTTGGTTCATTTTGCAAACAACAACTCAAGTGGTCGCGGGGGGTTTTTGAAGTAGGATTTGTTGAGATGCCGCGTCTTTTCAATAAACTTACCCTTCTGCAGAAACTCTCTTATTTTACCATTGGTACTTATTACCTTGTCGGGGTTACCTCATTTTTCTTTTCTCTGCTTCCGTTTTTATTTTTCCTCACCGGGATCCTGCCGGCCCATATGTCGTTTGTTGAATTTCTGGTCCGGGGATCCCTGGTTGCGATCATTGCTGTCCTGATATATTTGTACGTGCAGCGATGGATGTGTCATCCCGCAACAGAAAAAGGTTTCCACTGGAGGGGAATGATCCTGAAATTCGCCACCTGGCCGGTATTTCTGCTGGGATTTCTTTTAGGGGTTGTCAATGCAGAAATTCCTTACATCCCGACCGCTAAAAAAGCAGTGACAGGTTCATTTACTCCTTTTGCCCGTCCCCTGATCATTTATGCAATTCTTTTTATTATTACCCTCGTCATTGTCGTCATCCACCGCAGATATTTTATCAATGAAAGTGAACTGATGTTCACGGCTGAACGGACCTGGGCCATGATGGGATTCGCCTTTATTGCTTTTTTAATGACCCTGGGCGGAATATATGCGGCGCTCGAAGGGCAGCACCTCAGGGAGGAGGAGCCCTGGCGACGGGTCAATCTGGAACAAATCAATAAAAAAAGCCATGACTAAGAAATCGAACCGGATCCTGTTCACGTTTGGCGCTTTAGCAATCGCCATCGTAATAATCCTCATTCTTTCATTTCTTGGCGGGAAGTCAAGGGGTCCCCTCGAAGGGATTTTTTCCAGGGCAGGCTCTATAGTAACTAAAATGGAATCAAACCTGATCGTCGGCCAGAGGAAAGATAAACGGGCCAATAATCTCCATTGGTTCCATAACTCCCGTTTGAATAAGGATAGTCTGTTGAAATCAAAAGTCATTCTGCTGGGAGCCTTCGATAACGAATCGAAAGAGTCGTTCGAGAACATCATGAATTTTGAAGATACGCTAAAGACGACTTTCCCCCTCATCCATATTTACACTGCCTGGGGTAGTACAGAGGAGGAAAAATTTCCGCGGTTACAGGTTAAAGCCATTGCCGGGATGGGGTCTGTGCCCGTGATCACCTGGGAACCCTGGCTGACCGATTTCGATGCGGAAGAGATCCCTAACCTCAGGAAGCCGGAGGAACGCGATAAGGGTGGGATGGCCGATATTGCCAGCGGTTTATATGATTCTTACCTTCGTCAATGGGCAACAGAGGCGAAGGAATTCAAGAACCTGATCATCCTTCGAATCGGTCATGAGATGAACGATCCTTACCGGTATCCCTGGGGGCCTCATCATAACAAGGCGTCCGATTTTATAGCCGCCTGGCGACATATCTATAATGTCTTTCAGGCCGTCGGCGCCACCAATATTGTCTGGGTATGGTCACCCCATCCGGCGTATGGGTGGTTTGAAGCTTTTTATCCCGGCAATAAATATGTCGATTATATCGGGATTGGTATCCTTAATTATGGCACCGTTGCACCGTGGAGCCAATGGTGGACTTTTGACGAGATGTTCGGGAAACCTTACCTGGAACTGAAGAAATTTGGCAAACCGATCATGATCACGGAATTCGGATCGCTGAGCGTGGGCGGTGAGCGAAGCCGGTGGTTCTCCGAAGCATTACGAACCTTACCCTGGAAATATCCGGAAATCAAGTCTGTTGTCTTCTTTCACTATTCCTACGACAAGACCACGACCCAGCAACCGTTGAACTGGTACATTAAAAACGATCCCCAAACGGCAAAGGCAATTACCCGGCAACTGATCATCTGGCCCGACTCGGTCAAACCGGGAAAGTAATACTAAAAAAACTGAGAAAAAACTGATACTACCAGTAAAAAGACGGGCATCCATCTCCGGAGGCCCGTCTTCCAAGGAAGAGATTTACTGATTATTCTTCCGCAGGTTCTTCCGAACCTTTATCCGCATAAGCGGCCTTTAGTTTTAATACCCGGGCCATTCAATGTTAACTTCCCGGATGAAGGGATAAATATACAATTTCTAAAAGGTAAAATCAAGAGGAATGTTCAGTTATTGTAAATATTATTGAACCTCCTGTTGCGCTTCATCTGGGGATTCTTTCCTGCCTTTATATAGCTTATATCCCCCGTATGCAGCACCCAATGCCAATAAAATACCCACCCCGCCATCTATCGGAGCACCCACCGGAGTGCCATTGCCTACCGGCGTCGATCCCGGGCCGCCAGTTCCTCCCGGAGGTGCCGGGTCTTCGGCTAAAACTGCCGGAGTGATATACAAAAACAACAAAACTACTGATAACCGGAGCCCTTTTTTTATTATCGTTCTCATAGGTTTGATTTTTTCTTTTAATTGATAAATACTTTGTGAGTATAAACCGTTGAATTGGACAGTACTTTAACAATATAATATCCCCGGATAAGATCCGGATTGAACCGGTTTATTTCACTTCCGGTCAATTCGTACTGAAACAGACATCTGCCCAGCTGGTCGTAAATAAAGAGCTCTCCTTCCAGGGAAATACCAGAATCACTTTTTACATAAATTGATTTTTCGAACGAATAGATCCTGATCTTATCATTCGTTTGTTGATCCTGAACGCCGTATGGCCAGTTCGAAAAATGGAGGTTGAAACGGTGGTGGACATCGTTCGTATCGCCCTGAAATATATACACCGGTTCAACTCTGAGGTTGATCGCGGTGCCAAGTTTCAGATCTTCCAGATATAAAGAGACATTGGGGGCAAAACTTTCCATTTGCGACGCGGTAATCCGGTAATTACCATTCTTCCCGATGTTCAACCCGACCGGAATGACCAGCGGATTGGTTATTTCAGGCAGTACGTTGATGGAGAGTTCCTCCGGATCGCCGGGCTTGAACGAATATATCTGAGGGGCAATACCGTCGCTGAACATTTTCCGCGAATCGATCATGGGATCGTAGATCCAGGAAGATGACGGGTCAAAATAAACCACGATCTCATCGGATCCGTAAGTATTTTTTGCCTCGAGTCTGAGCGCGTTGGGCAGGTCGGAATTCTTAAGAAACGGCTGACTGTTATGGACCCTGACCTCATTGGTCATGGAAATTGACGGAGATGAGCCGGTGGTCTGGACGAAAAACCCCTGGCCAACCGCAATATATCTTGTAACATCATGGGTCCCTGTGGTTCCATTCCATGTATCATAAGTAAGGGCTGACTGATTCCAAAACCAAATCGTTCCGCCGATATTGGTTTTTGTCCAACCACTGGAGGCGTTCCAGTCAATGGCCGAGGGGTATGGATTTCCTATCAGGTTGTTACCCAGTGCCGCCCCGGAATAAGTCAAAGCCGGGGAAACCGTTCCGGTATTCATTGTCCCCGAAAAGGTATAGGCCTGCGCGGTGACCGGCCAGCAACTGAATCCTATACCGGAAGTTAAAGAGGTGGTCAGGGGAACGATGTAATCGCCCCAGGAGTTGCCGGCTTCATTGTAGGGTCGCAGATATTGAGCGACAAAAATCCCTGATAAAGCATCACTGATCGGTGCCGATATCAGATGCCATGCATCTTTGGCAAGGTATCTCTCCACACTTTGTGTTCCGGCAAAGGTAACATTACCGCCGGCTGTGTTCTGATCAAGTAAAGAGCCCGTTCCGGTGGCATCCGATTGGACGGTAATACCTGCTGTGCCGGTGGTGGAAAGCTTTGCCCCGTTCTCAACGGTAAGCCTGGCTCCTGGCTGGATGGTGATTCCCTGCGCAAAGAGTAAATTACCTGAAAACAGGATTCCGGATATAACCGTTAGCAGTCGAATAATTGTTTTCATAGGTGGTTTTTTACAATTATTCCTAATTATAATGAAGAATGACTTTTGCCGTAGATACTCCTGTTTTTGATTCCAGGAAATGACCGATTTCTCTATTATGAGTAAGAGCTGCAACCGTTGTCGATCCCAGGGCGGCACCGGCTGTGGTTCCGCTCACATAGGCATAATATCCCCTGGTGACATCTCCGGCAGTTCTGACAGTGGCTATACCGCTTACAACAATCCAACCCCAGGCATTAGGCGCAATATCAGCATATGCGACGCCAATCGGAATATCACTATCGACTGGTGCTGTCATGATCCTGTTATCCGTCGTCGATGAAACCGTGACAATACTATACTGCGTAATGGTAGCGGTAGCGTCATTCTGCATATATATTGCGTATCCTCCGTCGGATGTCATCATCGTATTTGAGGCTCCCGGGAGTGTGGTAGACCAGCTTAATGTACCTGATCCGTTGTTGATCAGGTAAGAGTTTTCAGCTCCTTGTGAAGAGGGAAAACTTGTGGCAACGTTGTTGATCTTAACAATGTTGCCTGTCGAATTGACTTCAAATTGTCCGGCTGAACCCATGGTAACACTTTGTGCACTGACCAAACCGGTCATGCTGAATGCCATCAGAATTAAAATTAAACTCGTAAATTTTTCCATAATTCTTTGTTTTTAAGTCCTATGTTAAATTCTATCGGGTATAACTTAACCCTAATATTGATATACAAATATATGGATTATTATACACAAATTGAATTTTTAACATTTTTTAGGACTTTTATCTCCACCGGGTGAACAGACAGGTAACAATGCCGGTATGCAGACTCCATTATTTGATTATTCCGGCCTGATGGTACCTGCATCGACCGTACAGGTCACTCGGTTGTACCGGGAGGAAATAAATCATCTTTCGATCAGTGGAACAGAAGATTGTTTTTCGCATACGGATCCGTTCTTCCGGCAGGACGATATTGAGATCTAAAACTTTACGACAACGGTTGCCAATTCTCCGGCGGAGGCTGACTTTATACAATGTCCTATTACCCTCGAATGTAACTCAAAGGTACTGGAAGAGGTATCAGAAAAATCTCCATAACCGTTCTGACTTTCATGAATTCGAACAATATCCCCTCTGACAGGTGAATCATCCGAAAAGGGAAGCACTTCGGCGACTCCCGATACGACGATCCATCCCTCGGAATTATCAGTTATATCTTCATAAGAAACCCCCATGGCATCGGTACCGGTTGCCAGCACAACTGCATTATCATCATTCGATGAAGCTTTTACCAGCATTCCTTTCGATATCGTACTACCGGTTTTATTGCTCAGCTTTATTGCCAATCCGCCCGAGGGAGTGATCGTGGTATTCTGAACGACCGGATCACCGGTATCGACATCGGATCCTTTATAAGGTCCCGATACTGTAAAAGAGTACCAGCCCTCGCCATTTATATAATATCCGTACGAGTCGGTATCCGTAAAAAAGTACATCAATCCATCGGCCTTTTCAGTAACGGCATACTGTTCATCAACAATCCTGGGTGGAAGAAATCCTTTGGCCTGACCGATTGAAGAAGAAGAACTTACATCCAGCACGGCCCCGGTTGAAACTACCGGGCTTGATTGATCGGAGATGGCTATGCCCTGTCCAAAAGAAAAGAAATTGATGAATAGAAAAAATGCAATCAGTGACTTTTTAGTGTTCATAGCAGAGGGTGTTAAAAGGAATGAATTATGGATAGAAGTTGGTATTATTAACGATAATAGACTTTTTCTTCCTTAAAAAAGTTGCTTGCCGCAGACGATGGTTGATTTTATCACAGGGTATTCAGCACGGCATCAATTGGATAGGGTTCCTGGCTTTGGAGGAAATAAATGGTTTGCGGTTCGATCTGTTTGTATTCGTGGTAACGGTGACCGGAAGTGGTAGAATTTGGAATGGGAACCGATCCGCGCATCAGACCGGCGGCATACAGGAAACGTGTCTGGCCATCGGGGGTCGGGAAGGTGATCCGGCCAAAATAGACATCATTCTCCAGGGATGGCAGGTAAATGGCATACATGGAAAATTTCATTCCCAGGAAAAGCTCCTGCCATGGTACCTGACAATTTTGCATCCCTATTGGTCCTTTCACATAGACCAGGTTTGCGCGTGATTTTGCGAGTTGAGGAAGGTTGAAAACCTCCGGAAGGACCAGGAGCGGCTGATCATTTTTTTGCCGGATCACTTTGGCAACCGCAAAAAAAAGCTTGCTGGCGGACATGGATCCTGATTCGCTTTTCACGATAACATAAAGATTCCCGTGCGCAAATTGGTAATCAAAACGGGTAATACAGTCGAAAGACGATAAGGTATCCCGTATTTCGCAATTGACCAGGGTAAGGGAATAAAACCCGAAGGCCGATTCGGGGGAGTCGAGCTGATATATCTCAGCCTTTATCCTTTCGTTATCGAAGGAAAGTTCCTGTACCAGCAACGATTGAAATCCGAATTCAATTAAAAGATCGGCCTGGTCGCTGTTATATGACCAGATCGATTCCAGATTATAGGTATCGGTCCTGTTGATCAGCGCCAGCGGGAAATCGGCAGGCCGGATCGGGTTTATATCTCCTGCATGGAGAGAATTAAAGGCAAGCATCAGGAATAATCCGGTAAAAAGTAAATTTCTGATCAGCATAGATGAGTAATTTGCAGTAAAGATATTATTTTGAATAATGTAAAGATCTTTTTTACCTGTTTTCACTGATGATCTGTCCGTCGAACAGGTTGATGATCCTCCGGCTGTATTTGGCATCGCGCTGGCTATGGGTCACAATGATGAGGGTGGTTCCTTTTTCATTCAAACCGGTTAGCAAACGCATAACCTCTTCCCCGTTGGCGGAATCGAGGTTGCCGGTTGGTTCGTCGGCAAGGATAAGCGCCGGATCAGCGACTACAGCCCTGGCGATGGCCACCCGCTGCTGCTGTCCGCCGGAGAGCTGTCCCGGAAAATGTTCTCTGCGGTGCGCAATCCCTAATCTGGCAAGGACCTGATCTACCATTTGCTTTCTTTCCTTTGACGACAGGCTAAGATATAATAATGGAAGCTCTACATTTTCAAAGACATTCATTTCGTCGATCAGGTTGAAGTTCTGGAAGACGAACCCGATGTTTTGCTTCCGCAGTTTCGACCGTTGCCGTTCCGAAAGGGGGTTGACATTTTGCTTCAGGAAATAATAGTCGCCGCTGGTGGGATCATCCAACAAACCCAGAATATTGATCAGCGTCGACTTCCCGCACCCGGAAGGTCCCATTATAGCGACAAATTCCCCTTTCTTTACTTCGAAACTTACCTGATTCAGCGCTGTTGTCTCTATTTCATCGGTCCGGAAAACCTTCGACAGGTTTACTGTTCTGATCATAGTTATTTTAGTTAGTTCTCAAATATATGACTTTCCGGCGGTTTTCATTACCCGGTTATCTGCCGGTCAGATCTAGTATTCCGTTTATAAAAGTCAGCGGATGTGGCGGATTTCCCGGAATCATAAGATCTATGGGTATGTTTTCAAGGAAACTACGGTCAAGGGCTGGGCTATCGTGGAAAATTCCGCCACTGATGGCAGCGGTTCCCACAAGGATCACTATTTTCGGATCGGGGATTGCTTCGTAACAGATGTGGAGCGCATCCGCCATATTCCGAGTGATGGGTCCGGTAATGACCAATCCGTCGGCATGCCGGGGAGAAGCAACGAATTCAATGCCATACCGTCCCATATCGAAGTTCACATTCCCGCAGGCATTCAACTCCATCTCCGCAGCATTATCCCCTCCGGCAGAGACCTGCCTCAGCTTCAGGGAGTGACGGAAAAAGGAACGGATCTCTTTCCTTATTTTATCCGGATCAACACCAATCCGTCTATCTTTTCCCGGTTCCAGAATTAACTGTTCACGGGTATTGGTAGCGAGCCTGTGGTCGTTTGTAAAAGTGATCTTCCCGGGTAAAATAAACTCGCACTCTCCACAGAATTCGCACTTCCCGAGATCCAGGCAAAAGGGAGATGGCTGAATAGCTCCACACGGACAGAGAAGGGCGGCTTGTTCCGCTTCATTCTTTGTTATATCCATTCCGATCACAGGTCTTCCCCTGAAAGGAGTTGCAATCTCAGCTTTTCTCAGGTCCTTGATGAACTGCCGTCCGTGTTTCCTGTATATGGATATCTCCTTCATTGATCAAAAATTACAAATCATGGCCGCAATAGGAAAGATTAAAACTCTTGTTGCACAATGGAAAATCAGATATTTCCTGGTTTCTCATTGCCAGCGCCAATGCCATCCAGTTATGCAGCGAGGGATCTTTTATCTTATACCGAATGATTTTTCCTCTTTCATCGGTAACAGCGGTATGGACGATCTCACCCCGCCATCCTTCTGTTGCCGATATAGCGATGGATGCAGGTGATAAAGCAAGATCGTACCTTGGGCTTTCTTCATTTTCCTGTCGTTGGAATCCGGATAATAATTCCCGGATGATCCGGATTGATTTTTCAATTTCGTTCTTCCTTAGCATGGCCCTCGCCCATACGTCCCCTTCTTTCAGGATAACCGTCTCATATTTAAGGCCTCTGAAAGCCTGGAAAGGATGAGACCACCGGATATCCCTTTTCAGACCGCTGCTCCGTGCGGCCATTCCGACCAATCCCAGCGATCCGGCCTGGAGTGAAGTGACTTTGCCGGTCGATTCAAACCGGCTCAATACACTGGGCATTGAGAACAACATGTTGTTCATTTGACGATATCTCTCTTCTACCTCCTTCAAACCGGAAAGAAGAACTTGTGAAAACTCAGAAGTCAATGGATAATGACTTCCTCCAATCCGAAGCAATCCCTTTCCGAAACGATTCCCGCACCAATACTGTAATGTGTTTATGATTATTGTCCGTAAGGCTTCATTTACGGCCTGTCCGAACTGGTAAGCAATATCTCCGCATAATGCCGCGGTATCGCCGATATGAATGGCGATCCTTTCCATTTCCAGTGCGATGACTCGTTCTTTCTGAAGCGCCGTTGACACTGAAGCTCCTGCCAGGGATTCAATCAGCTGAATATGGCACAGGGCATGGCCGGCTGTGGTATCCCCGGCGATATTCTCGGAGAGGATATTTTTTTTAAGGGCAGACCCTTCCCCCGTAAAAAGCCGTTCTAACCCCCGGTGCTGATAACCCAATTGTATTTCGAGGTGCAGTACTCTTTCCCCGTTGCAGATAAAACGGAAATGGCCAGGTTCAATAATTCCGGCATGAATGGGCCCCACTCCTACTTCGTGAAGCTCATCTCCCCCGATCCGGTAAAAAGGATAATTTTCAATACGTTCGTTCCCGTCTGTCCTGAAGAACGGGTAGCGTAACGGTTTTAGCCAGGGATGACCGGAGAAAAGAATCCCGTACTCCTCATGAATTTCACGTTCAAAGACATGGAAGGAGGTATGTTTTGCCGTGATCGATTCCAGGGTAAGTCCCTGTTTTACGGGTTGCTCATGCGATAAAGCAAGTATTCTCCCATTCGAATCATCGGCCAAAAAGCAGAGGAAACGGTAAACATCCCTTACGGGGATTACAAAATAGGTCAGACAATGAACGGCTCCGGAAACCATCAACCGGTCCAATTCATCAGAGAATTGCTGATATCCGGCGACAGGAATATCGGCCAGCAAAATTGCAGCAGGATTATTTTCGATTATCTTACAGAGGTTTCCCATATGCCTGTTACTTTGGCAATACTTTGATGATGGTATCGATAAGTTCCCGTAATTGGACTGGTTGAACAAAACAAAGAAAGATAACTACTCCGAATAATACAAACTGCGTTACCGTTTGCCAGGGATTGACCTTCTGATGAGGCAAGGTGTCTCCGCCACGCGGCTGTGAAAATACGATATGCAATACCCGTGTAAGCAGGGCATACAATACAAAACAAAGGATGACGGCAGTAATGACCAGGTAAACATACTGTCCGCTTTGGATCATGGCTTTCAACAACAGTAATTCAGAGATGAACATTCCGGAAGGTGGAATTGCCGTTATACAAAGCAATCCCAGCAGCAGGGCTGTCGCTCCGGCGGGATAAAGGGTCATATAGTTACCGGAGTTGTCCAGTTGATAGGTTCCCATGACTTTATGGGACTGTCCGATCTGATAAAAGAGGCCCGCTTTTGTAAATGAGTGCAGGATGATATGCAGGATTGCGGCATAATACCCGATTCCGCCGATCCCGATCGCGATGGCAATGATCCCCATATTCTCAAGGCTCGAATAGGCTAACATTCGTTTATTGTGTTTTGCTTTAAGCATATAACCCGAGGAAACGAGCAGGGACAATATGCCGGAGAGGATCAGAACGTTATTCATAAAATGTAAAATGCTGGTCGCCGAGAACAACGCATAGATACGGAAAATGGCCAGGAATCCAACATTCATCAGGGTAGTGGAGATGAATGCACTGATTGGCGCGGGTGCAACTGTATGTGCATCCACCGTTACGGTATGCATGGGAAACAGTCCCATTTTTGTACTGTATCCGATGAGAACGAATACAAAGGCGATTTTCAGATAGAGCGGATTGGCCAGACGGGCGATCCCGGAAATACTGTCGAAGGAAAGATGGAGGAGCCGGGCATCATGGACCGTAAATCCCAGGAAAAGGATGCCGATATAGGCAAGAGCAATACCTACCGAGCAAACAAAAATATATTTCCAGGTCGCCTCCAGTGCAGCGGGTGTGCGATCGTGATAAATGAGGGCGGCCACGGCAATGGTTGTCGCTTCAACAAAGATCCAGACAATCGTCATCCCGTTGGCAAGGTATGCTCCCGACATCGCAAAGACAAGCGCGATCAGGGCGGCATGATAAATGGCATAGGCGCGGGGAGGATCGTTTTTAACATAAATGAATCCATGATAGACGGTGGTAACGGTCAATATCGAAAGGATGGAAAGAAGCAGTACCCCCAGCGGATCAAAGGTAAAGAAATCCAGCGCCGTCTCCCCGAGATGTAACCAGCAATAAGCAGTAAAGGCAAGATGCATTGCGGTAAACAGGATTGTCAGGGTTCTGGCAAGCGGTTTTGAATGCACCAGTCCCGTAACCGCAGCTATGATCACAGAGAGTATGAAGAAACCGATGAGTATGGTAGACGGATCAGTCATCCTTGAGTAGTGTTAGTTCATGCGTGTGTTGTTTCAAGCGCATTACAAAGATTCCCAGGATCAGCACACTCACGAATATATCGAGTAAAATTCCTATATTGATGAGCATTGGTATTTCGCTGCCAATAGCCAGCGATAACAGCAAAACAGCATTCTCAATGACGAGAAATCCCACCAGGTGTGAAAATACTTTCAGGTGTGAAATGATCAGGAATAATCCGGTGTATATCGCGAAAAACGATACGATAAAATAGATCAGCGTGGATAGCCGTGTTTTCAGGGAAAGCGATATGACAATACTGAGTATCAGTCCGAGCGTGACAAACAACAGGGAATAAAATCCCGGTAGCGCATGTTCGGAAACCCTTGTCAGACCTGTCTTTTTAATGATGCGTCCCATCATATACGGAACGACAATCACTTTAAATACAAGGGTCTCGATGGCTACAAAAAGAAGGGTTCCAAGGGTGATATAATTGAGTTCAAGAAGTGAAAGTGCGAACAGGATAATTCCCTGTATACCGATAAGCAAGACATATATGGTAAACCGTTCGGTGATACTGAGGTAGATCAGGGTAATGGAAAAAATTACAACAAGCATGATATTCATACTACGGAATCATTTTAAAGGTGATCAGTAAGACAAGGATGAAGGCGATCAGGGAAATAGAGCTGAGCGTCACAATGAATTGCGGATTTTTTGTCAATTTTTTTCTGGCACGGAACGATTCCAGTGCGCCAATTAACATGGCAAATCCGGCCTGAATGCCAAAAAACATCAGGATCCTCCATCCTATTCCGGTGCCGGGCGGGATGGCCAGATTTGTGATCAACGTTCCATAGATGACAAATTTCAGGGTAGTTCCGATGTGGATCAGTGCCAGGTCAAAACCACTGTGGTCGAGGATCATGACCTCATGGATCATGGTCAGTTCAAGGTGTGTTTTCGGATCATCGACAGGCATTCTGCTGTTCTCAATCATCGCGATCTGTATCAGCAGATATACTGCAATAACGATGATGATATAAGTAGTTGCTCCACCGGCCGGAAGATTTGAAAAGATACTTTGCATCGATGAATTCCCTGTCAGAAGCGCCAGGGTTCCGAAAAGAATAAAAAATGCCGGCTCTGCGAGGAGGGAATACAGGGCTTCCCGGTTTGCTCCCATCCCTTCAAAAGAGCTTCCCGTATCAAGAGCGTTCACGATGAAAAGGAATTTTCCCAGAGCGATCAGGTATGCGAAAAATACAAAATCAGCTTCGAAACCAAAGGGGGACGGGATTCCCGGAAATGGTAACAAAAGAATGGCACACAGTATTGTGCACAGGTATATGACAGGCGCAATCCGGGAAATAAAACTGGTTGTTGTGCTGATAACAACTCCTTTTCGCAGGAGAACCCAGATGCTCCTCCAGGGTTGAAGTATGCCCGGCCCTTTTCTTCCGCTGAGAAGACTTTTCATCCGGAGGATTATTCCGGGGAAGAAAATACAGGTTAAAACTGAAAGGATGAGGACAATCATAATATTTCTAAATACATCAAGGTGAAGATGATCAGGATATATATAAATGCATACAGTATATAATGCTGAATATTACCGGTCTGAAGCCGGGCAAGTTTTTTTTGAACAAGCATGGTAAAGCCCAGTAACTTATTCAGAACCAGCTGGAAAATATCGCCAGGATGGCGAGTGAAGGTTCCCGGGATGGGAAAAATATCGTTTTCCCCGGCAGGGGTATATTCATCTTTTGAGCGTAAAACAGGATTGGCTAATTCTGCAAAGTTATTTGCGTAAGAGGTTCCGGTATATTGCTGACGCGCATTCCCGGCTGTGTATCCGCATCCCCACATGGGTCCGTAATTTACCGTTCGTTTTCGCAGGAGGATTCTCCTGATGGTAAATATCACCAGAATCAATGTGATCAACACTGCTGATAACAGTGAAATTTTTGTGAATAATCCTGAAATGGAATTCGTTTCGCTGCCCGGGGTAAGATGAAACTGGCCGGAGACAAATGTCATAAGCGGACTTAGAAACAGCATGGGGAATAACCCGATGACAATGATCAAAAGGACAACCAGGTACTGAGGGAAGAGCATGCTTCTGTCTTCTGCAGCATCGGATATTTCATATTTCTTCCTGGGCGTTCCCAGAAACACTATGCCAAAAACCTTGGTAAAACAAAAAATCGCAAGTCCTCCGATCAGCGCCAGCGATATGACAGCAAGGATGAGGGTTATTGCCTGGTAAGCGCTTCCGGCCGACAATCCTTTGATCAGTCCGAAATAGATCAGGAATTCGGAGATAAATCCATTCAGGGGAGGGATACCACATATTGCGATTGCTCCCATCAGGTAAAGAAAAGCGGTACGGGGTAATTTGTGGATGATCCCTCCAAGTTCTTCGATGTCGCGTGAATGGTAGATTTTATACACGGACCCGGTGCTGTAAAACAACAGCGATTTAAACAATGAGTGGTTGAGAACATGTAACAGTCCGCCGCTGAAACCAAGCAATGCCAGGAATGGATTATGCAAGCCGAGTCCCATCGTTCCAAGGCCGATACCCATTCCGATGATCCCGATATTTTCAATGCTGTGGTAGGCAAGCAGCTTTTTCATGTCGTGCTGGACAATTGCCAGCATCACTCCAAGTAAGCCGGATATTGCTGAGAAGATGAGGATGATCCAGCCGATAACTAAAAAATCGGCTTGCAGATAGGTGATCACGCGGACAATGCCATAAATACCCATTTTGATCATCACGCCCGACATTACGGCTGAAACATGCGTAGGTGCAGCAGGATGCGCTTCCGGCAGCCATGTATGAAAAGGGACAAAACCGGCTTTAATGGCAAAGCCCGCAAAAAATAAAAAAAATAAACCGGTATTACGATTCTGAGAGAAATAGGTTTGCAGTGCATCGAAACTCAACTTCCCGGTATTTGCTTCGCATAAAAGAAAAGCTGCAACAAGGATCACCAGTCCGACATGCATCTGGATCAGGTAATTGACAGCCGTTTTAAGGGTTGTTCTTTTTTCAGCTTCAAACAGGATCAGCATGAAAGATGAAACTGCCATCAATTCCCATGCAACGAGGAAAGAAATTCCGTCTCTCAGCATTAAAACCCCGAGCATGGACAGGTGCAACCAGGTGAAGCTGAAATAATGAAGTGCGAACTGGGCCTGGTTCTTTTTAACCCTGTATATCTGAAGATACCCCCTGGAGTAAAGTACGCCGGTCAGCATCGTAAAATTGGTAACAAGGATAAAAAAACCGCTTAACCCGTCTATAACGAGGTCGATTTGCCCGAAAGGACCCTTGAGAATATAGTCTTCCGTACCCGTGATGAAGATCATCCGGGCTGCGGGAATGGAGGTAAGGATCCCGGTAAAAAGGGTTAAGGCAAGTACATACGGGTGTCTGATCTTTTCAGGGATGATCAGAATTAAAAAGGAGAGTAATACCGGTGCAAGAATCAGATATTGGATCATTTTCGGCGTGCAAAGTAACGAAAAAGTCTTCTCTTCCGGTCAAGATTGAATATAAAATACTGACCTATTTCACAATCCATTCATAAACTCCCGCAGAAAACTCCTTTTGAAGCCTCACCTCGAGTCTTAATGCTTTTGTGGTTACCGGTTTAAATCTGACGGTATTCAATTTATCCTTGCTGACCATGTAATCGCTGATCGTTTTTACCGGAAGCCAATTATTTCCTGATCTGTAGAGGATCCTCCACGATGCCGGAATCCGGCAACCGCCCCATGGGCCATCATCGAACCAATAAACCGAACAGGCAGAAACCCGAGCATAATCCTTGAAATTGTACTGGATCCATTCCGTTGTATCTTTCTCAGGCCACCAGTGAAAATAGAGAACCTCACGATCGTTGGAACTGGATGGGAGATCAAGGTCATGAACGGATCTTAGTGAACGTCCCCGTGCCGAACCACTAATTTCACTCTGGCTGGCAAGCGTCGGCATTGGTAACGGACGGGCGGCAGCTGCATTTTCAGCCATCCACACCTGCATTTCACCGGCACCGCGGTTAGCCCATGCATAGTAAGGAATGGCCGTAAAATCCAGTTCCCCGGACGTTTGATTTCCATTTTCTGTTCTGACGGCGACAGCGGCTTTGCCGTGTAATATTTCGATCCCCTGCAGAAGTTCCGGATCGAAAGATGCCTGCAGTCCGGCTGTTGAATCAAAGACAAGGTTCCGTACATGACCATCCATGTTATCCGGCCATTCAAGACAATAGACAATCGGACCACGCTGAAAGGCAATCCGGTCACGGTCGGCTTCAATGCGTGGATCCGCAACAATTTTTTTTACCGGCATGGGGAGTTTTAATACGATCTGATCACCGGACTCCCAATTTCCAGGGATGAAAGCATATCCGTTTTTAAGACTATAGTTTGCCGGATTGCCGTTTATTGTAATGTCATAGGGCAGGGATTCCTCCGGCAGGAAATGATAGAGACCACCCGGGGTCACCTCTTCCCGTGCCCAGCCCGGAATGCGGAGTGCAAGCGAGAATGTTTTGATCTCCGATGGAATGACGGTCACAGTGATTTCACCGTTCCAGGGGTATTCTGTTGTTTGTTCCAGCTTTGTTTTACTTCCGTTGAAATCAATATCCGCAGTATTTTGAACATATAAATTCAGATAGATCGTTGAACTGTCGTGGGTATAGATATATCCGGGAATGGAGGGGATAAAGCGGCAGATATTTGCCGGGCAGCAGGCACAACCAAACCAGGGTGAGCGTTCATGCTGCCCGCGTGATTCGAGCGGGTTGGGATAGAAAAACCGGTCTCCGCTCAACGAAACACCTGAAAGCAGTGCGTTGTACAGAGTGCGTTCGAGTACATCAAAGTACCTGGCATCTCCGTAAAGCAGGAACATACGGTAATTCCAGAATACATTACCAATCGAAGCGCAGGTCTCACAATAGGCCGACATATTGGGAAGATAATAAGACTCCCCGAAACCTTCATTCTCGCTTCCCGAGCCAATTCCTCCGGTAACATAAAACCTGGTTTGCAATAAATCATCCCAGATTTTCAGCAGTGCCTCTTTGTATGCTTTATTGCCTGTCAGAGCCGCTATATCTGCCATTCCGGAATACATATAGGTTGCGCGTACGGCATGACCGGCAATCTTATCCTGCTCCGTAACGGGCTTATGCGCCTGGTTGTATTCGTCTCCACCGTGCCGTATATCCAGCATATACCGGGCAAGTTCAAGGTATTTTTTTTCTCCCGTGACACCGAACAGTTTTACAAGTCCCATTTCAATTACCTGGTGTCCGGGATAATAAGTTAATTTCTTTCCGATAAAATCATTGTAAACAAGATCGGCACTTTTTACCGCTATTTCGAGCAAGGTACGCTTGCCGGTAGCCTGGTAATGCGCAACAGCAGCTTCGTACAGGTGACCAAGGTTGTACAGCTCATGACTGAGTTCGGGATCTTTTTCCCATCGCTTCTTACCCACCCATTCGTGCAGATGAGCTGAATCGATGGTCCGGTTTGTGTATAAATATCCATCCGGTTCCTGGGCAAGTCCTATATAAAGAATGAGTGTATCAAGGGTCCGGGAGAGATTGGTATCGGGAAAGGTCTGTAATGAATAACTCGCTCCTTCGATGATCTTATAAACGTCTGAATCATCGAATGGATAAAGCGAACAGAACGAACCAGGCTCAAGCTTCCCCGCGATCATGAAATTCTTAATACGTCCGGTTTCCCTGCTTTTCTGGATCGCAACCGGGATGGTAATATCATGGTTTTTTCTGATTCTGTCCGCCCAGAAGCAGTCATTTACTTTCACCGAAGTAAACGGAACGGGAACCATAGGATATAAAGGTCGGGTTTGCTGTGCTTTTAATGGATTGACCGACAGGAAGCAGAGGTAAAAGATAAGTATTGATCTACAAATAATATCCATGGCTTATTGAGCTGTATAATGCTACCGATGGTTTGTAATATCTTCAGAAATAATCCTGATCAGTTCGCTGTAGGGATGGTAAACTTGAAAGTACTCCCCTTCCCTGATTCACTTTCCACCCAAAGGGCACCTCCGTGTTTACTCACAAATTCCTTGCACAGGATCAATCCCAAGCCGCTGCCGGTCTCCCTTTCCGTTCCCAGGGTAGTTGTTTTCCTGTCCAGCCTGAATATATTGTCGATGTTCTCCGGCGATATTCCAATTCCCGTATCTCTGATCGAAATTTCGAAACAATCTTTCCGTGTGTTGACAGAAATATTCACCTTTCCATCCTGCGGAGTGAACTTAATGGCGTTGGACAGCAGATTCAGGATAATGGTATTGACCATATTCTTATCAGCAATAATAAAAGAATGAGACTTTATGTCCGAGGAAAGGGATATGTTTTTCCGGGCCGATTGATTTTTACACAGTTCAATAATATCAAGAATACAACTTCGCAGATCAAACAGCTGAGGTTGAAACGCAATATTGCCTGTTTGCGTGCGAGCCCAGAGAAGCAGGTTTTCCAATAGGGAATAAGCCTGTTTTGAAGAGTTGTGGATCATTGAAAGATATTTGAAAATTTCATCTTTTTCCAGTTCATGAAAATCCGTTATCAACACATCGCTGAATCCCAAAATTGTGTTAAAAGGATTTTTCAGATCATGGGCAATGATAGAGAAGAACTTGTCTTTGGTGGCATTTATTTCCTGTAATTGCCTGGTTTGCTTTTCGAGTTTCAATTCAGCCAGTTTCCGGTCGGTGATATCCTCAACAGTTCCTTCATAATAACTGATATTGCCTTTATTATCATGGTATGCTTTTGCGCTTTCACGTACGAAAATTGTTGTGCCATCGTATTTACTCCATTTCGATTCCAATCCGATAATTGCGCCATCCCGTTCAATCTGTTCTTTGAAATCCTTTCGCAGGTACTCTGGTTCAAATCCTTTCTGTTCTAAATTGCGTTGTGCCAATTCCTCAAAATTCTTAAACCCGAGTATATGAATAAGTGCCGGATTTGAAAAAAGAATTTCACCATCGGGAGTAGTACGGTACAATCCGATTAAGACGTTTTCAAACAGGCTCCGAAGCCGTTCTTCACTTTCTGAAAGTTTCTTTTCCACTTGCAGTCGTTTGGTGACATCCCGTAATATTCCTTCATGGGAAATAATGTTTCCGGATTCATCATAATTATACCAGCCGTGATCTTCAACCCATATTTCCGAATGATCTTTTCTTTTTAACCTGTAAACTCCTATTGCTCCCTGTTTCTCTTCCTCCAATAAATTGTCCCGTTCAGAAGGTTCGAAATATAACTGCGTCTTGATATCTATCGACATCATCTCTTCTTTGCTTTCATAGCCAAGCATTTTGACCATGGCAGGATTGACTTCAATGAATTTCCCTTCATGGGTGCTTTTATAAACACCATCGGCCATGTTTTCAATCAGATTCCGATAAAGGGTTTCACTTTCCCGGAGGGCTTTTTCCGCTTTTTTCCGGTCGGTGATATCGCGGTATATCCCGTATCCCCCGATAAAGATATCTCCCAAATGGATTGATGTTGCAACGAGTGAAACGTCGATGGGAGTTCCATCCTTTCGATACCTTACGGTTTCCAGTTCAATGGTTTTGCCGGTGTTTACCTCCCGGGTTATCCTTTTAGCCTCATCCTTCATATTCCCTCTGGTGATCAGATCGTCGATTTCCTTACCAACTACCTCTGCTGTTGAAAATCCGAAAAGTTCCAGAAACTTTGAGTTGGCACGTAAAAACTGACCATTTTCATCAGAAAAAGATATCGCTTCAGGAGAGGTTTCAAACAGTTGATCCATCAATGCCTTTTCCCGAAGGTAATCCTGTTCAGCTAATTTCCGGTCGGTGATGTCAATCAATGAGGCGAGAATATAATCTAACGATCCATTTTCACCACGCTGACTGGTCACTGAAATGGTGGTATATATTACCGAACCGTCTTTCTTTATAAACCGCTTTTCAATATCATATGAGCTTTGTTCCCCGGACAGGATCCGGTTGAAGAGTTCAAGTTCTGAATTCAGATCATCCGGATAGGTTATCTGATCCCAGGTGAGTTGCTTTAATTCTTCCTTCGAATATCCGAGCATCTGACAAACCCTGGTATTGGCTTCAATACATTTTTTTCCCGGAGTAATGACCAGCATTCCCGTTGAACCTAATTCAAAATAGGCCTTAAACGCTTCACGGCTTCGATGAATTTCAAGTTCCGCCATTTTACGTTCCGTAATGTCCCTGACGATGGCTTGGAGCCGGATATTGCCTGGCATCACCATCCGGCTTAAAGATACTTCGCCATCAAAAGGAGTTCCATCCATTTTAGCATGCTTCCAGTAAAACCGTTGCGGTTCTCCTCTCATTGCGGCCCGAATATACCCGGAGGCTTTTTCTTTTGAATCGCTGCCATCGGGTTGCCTGGGAGGACTGAATTCCCAGGGAGGATGATTGATGATCTCTTTCTTTTGACAACCAAACATAATCAATGTCATTTGGTTACATTCAAGAAATTCATTTTCATCCATTATAAAAATAGAATCATTCGCACCATCGAAAAGGCTGCGGTATTCCTCTTCGCTCTTCTGTAAAGCCTCCTGCATTTTTTTCCTTCCGGAGATTTCGGCGATAATGCCCGATATAGCAATTATCTTCCCCGTTTTATTGCAAACAGGAGTCGCCAGAACATCGACCCAAAAGGGAGAGCCATTTTTCCGGACATATCTTTTTTCATACCGGTGATAATCCTTTTTTTTCTTAAGGATGTCTTTGAACATTTGATTCGTTGATTCTCTGTCGTCAGGATGAGTCACGTCGAGATTGGTCAAATTGAACAGTTCTTCTTTTGTATACCCAAATAAAGACAACAGGGTCTCATTGCATTCAATCCACTTTCCACCGGGATCGATCATTGCGATGCCATATCCTTTGGAATGAAACAGTGAATTGAATAATTCTTCCTGGAAGTTTACGGAGGTATCCATATCGTGTTTTTTTCGTGAAAGGTTTATTCCACAATACGTTATCAGTTTTTTCTTAGTGTATTATTAATAATTGTGATCAATCCTTTTTTATCAAAGGGTTTTGAAAGAAAGCCATTGAATCCCTGATTTAAAATCTGTTCTTTTTCTTTTTCGGTCGAGTACCCTGTTACCGCAATCATGGGAATATTCAAATAATGATCGATCTTCCTGATCTCCCTGGCAGCTTCGATGCCATTCATTCCCTTGCCAAGATTGATATCGATCAGAATCAGATCATAGTTATTCAGATATGCCATCTTGACGGCATTAATTCCGCAATAAACCTGATCTGTGATAAACTGGTTCTGTAAATAGATCACCACCAAATCCGAGTTTGCTTTATTATCTTCCACGATCAGAACTCTTGGTTTATCTTTCGCAGGATTCCGGTCCGGAATTTCCGCATCTGGTGATGGTTCCACGTCGGTTACCGGGATCTCTTCCGACAAAGGAAAACGCAGAGTAAAAGTAGTACCTGCTCCGACTTTGCTTTCAACTCCGATTTCACCGCCCATAAGGATTGTAAACTTTTTGCATAATGTCAGGCCCAGACCTGTTCCCTCATAGCTTCGGCCAATCCCTTCATCTCCCTGCCGGAAGGCTTCAAAGATATAACCCAGTTGTTCCACGGAGATACCTATTCCTGTATCTTTCACTTTTATAACTGCATAAGGTGCAGCATTGAGTATTTCTTTTCCGACAGAAATGTCAACAGTGCCACTGTCTGTATATTTTGCTGCATTATCGATAAGATGAAATAAGATATTGCCAAACAATTTTTTGTCCAGCCTGGCCCAGATCCCTTTTTCGATTGATTCGACCCGTTGAATCCCTTTGTTCTCAATCAACTCTTTATGACGGTTCAGGATCTCGGCAGCGATCAATCCGACATCCGTGTTTTCGATTGTGACATGGGTTCGGTCCGCCTCAACCTGTGCCAGTTCCATGATAGAGTTGAGCGTTGACATCAACCTCTTGCCGGAAACAGTAATGATTCTCGCCATCTCTTTGTTTTCAGGGTTGGTCAGCGCCTCCTCCAGAAGCTGGGCAAAGCCAAGGATTCCATTCAGCGGGGTGCGTAATTCATGACTCATGTTCAAAAGAAGTGAGCCTTTCAACCGGCTTGCTTCTTCCGCCTTTTCTTTAGATGCAAGTAACTCTTTCTCTATTTCCTTCCGGTCTGTAATATCTCTGGCTATTGATAAGATATGTTGTTCATTGTTATAGTTGATAATGGAGGCTGAGATCAGATCGGTATTAAGTGAACCGTCCTTACACCGGATTAATGTTTCAAATTTATCCACCCTTCCATCTTTATGTAACGCGTCAATCAGTCTGTCTCTTTGTTCAGGGGCAGCATATATATGTATTTCCGCCAGAGACAACCCGATTACTTCTTCTCTTGCATAGCCGAATTGACGGGTAAAACCATCATTGACATCGACAATAGTGCCATCCATTTTGGTAAGAATAATAGAATCCGGTAAAGTTTTGAAAGTAGTTTTATATTTTTCCTCACTTTCCCGCAATGCATTTTCGGCTTTCTTCAGGATGGTGATGTCCCTGCCATATAAGTTAACGTAACCTTCTTCTGTAACCGGGACGATGATAAAGGAATAAGTACGGCCAAAACAACCAATCTCAACAGTTTTAATTTTTTTTGTCTCAAGTGATTGTTTCACTTCATTCTTCCAGAATTCCGGCGCCGGATCACCGGTGACACATCCCCAATCAGTAAGTAAAGGGTTGGCTGCATTATTCCCATAAAGGATCACCCCCAGCCTGTCCAATCGTAATTCGGGATTTGGATTTTCAGATGGGAATTTTGCCAGGTTCTTTATTTCCGTCTCTGTCCGTTTGCGCTCGGTGATATCCCGGAGTACACCGACCGCAAACCATTTTTCCCTGATCCGGACCGAGGTTAGTGACAACTCGATGGAGATCTCTTTCCGATCTTTCCGAAGAGCCGATAATTCCAATGTCTTTCCGATAGCAGCCCCTTTCCCCGTCGAGCGAAATGCGGGGAATGCTTTGGCGTGTTGTTCAAGAAATTGCTTTGGAGCCAGTAAATCATGCAGGTTTTTTCCGATTACATCATCACGGGAATAGCCCAGGATATCTTCGGCTGCATCGTTCCAGAATGAGATCTTCCCATCATCATCGATCATGATGATGGCATCCTTGACCGAGGAGGTTATTGCCCGGAGTGTGCTTTCCTGTTCCCGGAGCACTTCTTCTGCCCGCATACGTTGTGTTATATCACTGTCTGCCCCCCGATAACCTGTAAAACGTCCCGATTCATCAAACATCGGCGAGCCGCTGGTCTCCAGAATGACGGTCTGACCGTTCTTATGGATGTTATGTTTGATGAAATTACGGAAAGATTCCCTGTGCTTGAAAATGGAAAATGCTGCCGCTTTGTATTCTTCACGGATTCCGGGCTCAAGAAAGTCGAAAAAATATTTTTGTCCCACTACCTGATCGGAAGAGTACCCAAGAATGTCCCGGATTTTATCGCTGCAATAGGTGTACAATCCATTTTCATCCACTTCCCAGATAAAGTCTGAAGAATTTTCAACAATATCCCTGAACCGGTTTTCACTCTTGTTCAAATTCAACTCTAACTGCCTGAGTTCTGTCAAGTTCTTTTCAATGACCTTTCTTTCCTCTCTTTCCAACAAATTCTTATAGCCTATTTCAGCCAGGATCTCCGTGATGATTTTAATGACGGAAAGATTCTGGTTGATCCTTTCTTCTGACCAGACCGGCACTTTTGAAACAGCTTCCAGATATTTTTCCTTGTCAAATCCATATTTTTCAGCATGCCGGATGAAAAAATCAATATCCGGTTCTTTCAGGAAAAACTGACCTGTTAAAAATGTGCCCAGATGTTTCCCGTCAATGATAATGGGAGTTGCACAGTCAACCATACCATGGGGACATGGATAAATCATGGCAGGATTGGCTTCATGAAGATGGTCGTTGATGTATCTGCCACTTTTCCTGCATTCAGATGCTGATTGTGGATGGACGCGATGAAATTTCGTGCAAATATCCTGCCAGGCCGTTGCGGTGAGTAAATTTCCTTCAGTATCTATGATCGCTGAGGGAAACGAAAATATCTCATTTAATTTATCCTGAAGGTTTTGAATTAACCGGATATCAATCAGGTCTTTTAGTTGATATTCCATGGTTCTTGTCTTTTTTTTCACGATCCATCACTTTTTCCAAGGATCCTGGCTTGAGTAAATGACCCACCTAATACAATTTTATAAAGATAAAAAAGATTCCTGGTATATCAAAATCCTAATTTTTTATTCCGGCCATCCGGAATATTGCCGGGTTATTTCCGTCGGCATTTAGGAATACGTACGCGGGATTAAAGTCATCATCTTGCCGGTTTTCGAAAAGCAAAAACCCTGAATCGTACATGAATCAGGGTTCTTACGTTTTTGGCAGTGGCATCGACCGGAATCGAACCAGTGACACAAGGATTTTCAGTCCTCTGCTCTACCAACTGAGCTACGATGCCTTTTCCCATTGCAATTTGGGAGCGCAAAATTACGATTTTATTTTAAAAAACCAATACCTTTGTTTCATGGACGTTTAATGATGAAAGAACAAGGTTTATATCACTCATAGTCCCTCCATTATTAATGCCGGATTTTATCTGAATTTCCTCATGGATCTTATCATCGATTTAGGTAATACAAATAAGAAGCTGGCAGTTTTCAAAAGCGGTAAACTGATCCATCTGAAGCAATATCCCATTTTTAACCTGGAAACCATTAATGATTTTATCAATAAATATCCCGGCATCAATCGCTGCATCATTGCATCCGTCATCACCTATCCCAAAAGCGTAGAAGATTTTCTTCGCCGACGATTTCAATTTCTTGAGTTTTCAGAGACAACTCGCATACCCATTCTGAACAAGTACCGGTCAAAAGTAACCCTGGGTAAAGATCGCCTTGCTGCCGCTGTCGCTGCCGCCAATCAATTCCCCGGAAAAAATATTCTGGTGGTCAGTGCCGGAACCTGCATCACTTATGATTTTATTAATTCCGGGAAAGAGTACCTTGGGGGAGCAATATCGCCGGGAATTCAAATGCGCCTTCAGGCCCTGCATACTTTTACGGGAAAATTACCGTTAATTTCTTTAAAAAACAATGATCTCCTTATTGGGAATACAACGGAGAGATCCATTCTCTCGGGAGTACTCCATGGAACTATCGCTGAGATTGAAGGGATTACGGCGCGTTACCGGGAACAATTTCCCCAGCTGGTCATTATCCTGAGCGGAGGTGATTTAAAATATTTGAATAAACGACTAAAAATTAACATCTTTGCATATCCAAACATCGTCATTCACGGTTTATACCAAATTCTTGATTTTAATGTCATTGAAGCAATTTAGGCTGAGATCCTCTTTTACGCTCGTTTTTTTATTGCTATCCCTTTCTATCTTTTCACAGATCAGGATTGCTTCTCCTTATTCCCGGTTTGGTATTGGCGATATCAGTGATATTAACAATGCATGGAACATGTCGATGGGACAGACTGGATACGCTTTCCAGTCACCATATCATGTCAATTATCTGAATCCCGCTTCTTATGCTGTCTTTGATTCGACTTCTTTTCTCTTTGAGGGAGGGTTTAATGCCGATGTAGTCAGGCTTACTTCAAATTTCCAGACAGTAAACAGAAATTATGCTTCCCTCGGATATCTGTTATTCGGAATGCCGATCCTGAAATGGTGGCGCACAAGCGTTGGTCTGATCCCATACAGCGATGTCGGTTATAGCGTAGCCAACTATGAGGTGTATCCGGAAATCGGGACTGTTCTCAGAGTGTACTCGGGATCAGGCGGGATAAATCGTCTGTACTGGGGAAACGCATTCAGGATTTTCAAGAATCTCTCCATCGGAGTGAATGCTTCCTATCTGTTCGGAAGTATGCTTCGCCAGTCATTGGTGACCTTCCCCGACTCCCTTAATTCAATGAGTTTCAAGGTCGATAATTATGTCATTCTGAACGATATCTATCTGAATTTTGGAATTCAGTACCGTGCAAAGATCAAGAATGATCTGTTTATGACGTTTGGTGCAGTTTATGCAAATTCTACAAATGTGAGCTCCAAGCTGGATATCATTTCACAGACTTTCCTCGTTAGTTCGACCGGTGAAGAAACCTCAAAAGATACGCTGGCCCTGTCGCTGGGTTATAAAGGGAATATTGTCATTCCAACGATGGCCGGTGGGGGTATTGCAATCGAACGTCCTGATAAGTGGATGGTTGGAGTTGATTTCCGCTGGCAAAACTGGAAAAAGTTCACAGCCTTCGACATGAGTGATTCCCTGATAAACAGCTGGCAGATCAATGCTGGTGGTGAATTCGTCCCCAATGCAGAAAACTACAATAATTATCTTGCCCGGGTACGTTACCGGATCGGATTTCTTTATAACCGGACCTACCTGAGACTGCGTGACCATAACCTCGACGAATTTGCACTTTCAGTCGGTTTCGGATTTCCCCTCCGGGGGATGAAAACCGCCCTGAATATCGGAGCCCAGGTCGGCACCCGCGGAACTACTGATGGAAATCTTATCCGTGAGACTTACTTCAAATTCGTGATCGGTTTTTCCATATACGAACGTTGGTTTATCAAACGCAAGTACTATTAATTTTGAATCCTTTCAGGCAATTTTTTACAACTATTTGGGTATTCATCATTATTACCGGATGTATGCACGATGATGAAATTGCATTGGCCGATCAATCAAAAATGGATGCCCCCTTAATGACCGCTTCAACCATCGATGTACTCTTCAGCGACTCCGGTAAAATACAGGCTCATCTAACAAGTCCGTTGTTAAAAAAATATGTCGGAGACAATGAATATACCGAATTTCCGGACGGATTTCATCTTTTTATCTTTGATTCTGCGCTTAGGCCTTCAACATCCATCACCGGAAATTATGGAAAGAACCGTGATGCCGCAAGGATCATGGAAGCAAGGGGAAATGTGGTCGTCAGAAACCTGTTAAAGAATAAACAGCTTGAAACAGAATGTCTGATCTGGGATGAAAATAAGCGCCTGATTTACTCCGAAGGGAAAGTCAAGATCACGGAACCGGCCAAAATACTGTATGGCGACGGAATCCAGGCAAATGAATCTTTCACATGGTATCAAATCACCAATCCCACCGGTCAAATGATGGTTAAGCAAGATTCCTTGTAACGGGGACTGCCTGACTTTGAAGTTTCACGAAATATCTCTACTTTTGCACACTCAAAAAAATTGAAGAATGGCAATTATTGGAAAAATCAGAAAACACTCAGGGCTGGTAGTCATCTGCATCGGGATTGCAATCGCTGCATTTGTGATCGGTGATTTCAGCAAAAAATCGACCAGGGGCGTCAATGAAATCGGAAAGGTTAATGATGAAGTTATTTCATATGCCGATTTTAATGACAAGGTGGATAAGGTCATTGATGCACAGAAGCAAAACAACGGGAGTGACAAGATCACGGACCAGGAAACCTATCAGATCAGACAAAATGTCTGGAACGGAATGGTCAAGGAGAAAATTCTGGAAGAGGAATTTTCGGAGCTGGGACTAACGGTAACTCCTGAGGAATTATTTGACCAGATCCAGGGCAAACAACCTCATCGTTATATCCTGCAGTATTTTTCCGATCCAAAGACGAATCAATACAATCCTGCGATGGTAATGAACTATCTGAAGAATCTTGACCAGATGGAACCTAAGGCAAAAGAAGCATGGCTCCAATTTGAAAAAGCCATCAAAGAGGATCGTTTTGAAACCAAATTCAATAATCTGATTTCCAAAGGATACTATATGCCAAAAGCTTTTCTGGAAAAAGAATACAAACTTCAGGCCCGATCGGTTAAAGTTCGATTTATTGCACCTCAGCCTCAGACCATTCCGGACAGCTTGATAAAACTTACCGATGTAGATTATCAGAAATTTTACGATAAAAACAAAAGTTTGCTATACCAGGATGAAGCCAACCGTAATTTCGATTTTATCGTTTTTGATGTGGTCCCCTCCGACATTGACCGTAAAAAAACTGCTGAGGAGGTGGAACAGCTCTATAAGGATTTTCTATCTGTCTCCGACCTGGCTAACTTTACAAATGCAAATTCCGATAACAAATTCGACAGTAACTTTGTTAAAAAAGGAACGCTCCCGGGGAAATTAGATTCCCTGATGTTCAATTCGCCTGCAGGTACGTATGTTTCTCCGTTTGAATTTCAAGATACATGGTACATGGCTAAACTCCTTGACATTCAGGAACGACCTGATTCAATGCAGGGATTTCAGATCCTGATCACTTTTGCCGGCGCCGGGAATGATAGCATCAAACGGACAAAAGAACAAGCCAAAGCAAAAGCTGACAGCCTTGCTACCCTGTTAAAGAAAAATCCCGAACAATTTTCTGCTATTGCCAGATTAACTTCCGATTACCCCACTGCTAAGGAAGATGGGGGTGAACTGAAATGGTTTGTCGACGGAGATCCGAATCTGAATATCTTTTTCAAGGAAGGGCTCAGCATGAAACCGAAAGATATCAGGGTCATTGAGACGCGTATCGGTTACGCTGTTTTTGAACTTAAAGAGAAGACCAGGCCATCAAAGAAAGTGAAGGTTGCTATTCTTGCCAGGATCATTGAACCAAGCAATCAAACCTTTCAGGAGACTTATATGAAAGCCAGTTCCTTTGCAGGACAGAATAAGACCCCGGAAGCATTTGACAAGGCCGCTATTCAGCAAGGTCTTCGTAAAAAACAAGCAACCGGGATCAAGGAGATGGATAACCAGGTGATGGGGTTGTCATCTGCAAGGGAAATGGTTCGCTGGGCATTTGCCGAATCGACAAAGATTGGTGAGGTTTCCCCGGTATTTGATCTCCAGGGAAAATATGCCATCATCATTCTTAAACGAATTTCTCCGAAAGGAATTCCAACGCTCGAAAGTGTGAAGGATCTGCTCGAACCCGCTGTTAAGATCCATAAAAAAATTGAAATGCTCGCTGAAAACATGCGAAAAGATGCAGTAAACCTTCCCGATCTGAATGCCCTGGCTAATAAATACAATACTAAAGTCGATACGGTTGTTTTTGCTTTCAGCGGGCAAAACCGGTCTGCCCTTGGCAGTGAAGGAGAGATTCTTGGAAAGGTCTTCACCTATAAAACAAATTCACTCATGGGTCCCCTGACCGGAAGATATTCTACTTTTTATCTGGTTGTTGATGAGATCATTGAACCGGCAGCAAAAGAAGACTTTACTTATGAAAGGAACAGACTTGTTCAATCATTTCAGGGAAGAGTATCAAGCAACTTGTATACGACCCTTAACAAAATTGCTAATATAGAAGATGATCGTATAAAATTCTATTAATAGCTGACCATATTTATGAAAAAGGAGCGGTTCAAAAGGCTGCTCTTTTTTTTGTCTTTTATTAAATGGTATCCTTGATGATGATGGTCTTGATGATCGATGCCCATTCATTTTGGCTTTCTGTATAAGCCCTGAGATAGACATCATATTGTCCCGCCTTGGTATAAGTGTGCTGCGGATCCTTCAGCGCAGATGTTGAATCATCGCCAAACCGCCATTCAAAGGAGAAGGCATCCGTCGATTGGTTGGTAAACATTATGGTGCAGGGGACTTTGAACTCATTATTGCCGGCATAAGTAAAAGCTGCCGACGGAACCGGTTCATTTTTATAACAACTACTGGTTCCCAGAAGGAAAAACAAAGAAATTATTGCTAAACCACGAATTTTGACTTCTGTAACTCCCATTTTATTCTGCAAGGACAAGTACGCGGTTATTTAAGACTTCGATCACTCCCCCCTTGATTTCAAAATATTGCTCCTCTTTTTCTCCTTTATTGATAAGCTTTATTTTCCCTTTGACCAATACGGAGATCAGCGGGGAGTGGTTGTTCAGCACTTCAAAGAGACCGTCAATGCCAGGTAACTGAATAAGTTGAACATTATCACCGTTAAAAATGACAGTATCCGGGGTGATTATTTCGACTTTCATGGATTATTTGCTTTCAGCGATAATTTTCTTTCCCTTTTCGATGGCTTCTTCGATGGTACCTACCATGTTAAAAGCCGATTCGGGATATTCATCCACCTCCCCATCCATGATCATATTAAAACCTTTAATGGTGTCTTCTATATTGACAAAGGTTCCGGGAATACCGGTAAACTGGGTTGCGACATGGAATGGTTGAGAAAGGAACCGCTGGACCCTTCTCGCTCTTGAAACAATCTGTTTATCTTCATCCGATAATTCATCCATACCAAGTATGGCAATAATATCCTGGAGTTCTTTGTACCGTTGAAGAATATTTTTAACCCTTTGGGCTGTATTATAATGTTCATCCCCGACGACCTCCGGCGACAGAATACGCGAAGTGGAATCGAGCGGATCAACGGCAGGATAAATTCCAAGTTCGGAAATTTTCCGGCTTAATACCGTGGTGGCATCAAGATGAGCAAAAGTTGTTGCGGGAGCAGGATCTGTAAGGTCATCCGCTGGGACATAGACAGCCTGAACGGAAGTTATGGAACCACGTTTGGTAGAGGTAATACGTTCCTGCATGATTCCCATTTCGGTAGCAAGGGTTGGCTGGTAACCAACAGCCGACGGCATCCTTCCAAGCATCGCGGAAACTTCCATACCAGCTTGGGTAAACCGGAAAATATTATCGATAAAAAACAAGATATCGCGTCCTCCGGTCTGTTCATCCCCGTCGCGGAAATACTCGGCCAGTGTCAGTCCGGAAAGAGCCACGCGGGCACGGGCACCTGGAGGTTCATTCATCTGTCCGAAAACAAGTGTTGCCTGCGATTTAGCTAATTCCGCAGGATCAACTTTCGACAGATCCCATCCCCCTTTTTCCATATCCTCCAGAAATTCTTTCCCGTACCGGATCACTCCTGATTCGATCATTTCCCGGAGCAGATCGTTCCCTTCCCTGGTTCTCTCACCAACGCCTCCAAAAACAGAAAGACCGGAATACTTTTTAGCAATATTGTTGATCAGTTCCATTATGATGACCGTCTTCCCGACCCCTGCACCACCAAATAACCCGATCTTTCCACCCTTGGCATAAGGTTCTAGCAGATCGATTACCTTGATGCCGGTAAACAGGACTTCTTTTTGGGTACTCAACTGATCAAAAGTCGGGGGTTCCCGGTGAATCGGATAACTCGGTTCGGCTTTTACATCACTTAATCCGTCGATGGGCTTACCAATGACATTGAACAGACGGCCACGAATCTGGTCGCCGATAGGCATAGATATCGCAGTTCCCCGGTCGACAACTTCCATCCCCCGGCGAAGTCCATCGGTTGAATCCATTGCAATAGTCCGGATCCGGTTCTCACCCAGGTCCTGCTGACATTCAAGAATGATAATTTCACCCTTTTCATTTTTTACTTCCAGTGCATAATAGATATCCGGAAGGTTAATGCCCTCATCAAATACCACGTCAACAACCGGTCCGATGATCTGTGATATTTTACCAGTTTTCCTCACTTCCATACGGTATTTAAAATTTATGCAAAGATAAGATATCTGGTCATCAAATCTTTGGTTGGTAAAAATTTTCCCTTAGATTTGCCGTTAACTATTTTATGTATTATTGTAATAGGCCGATGAAGCTGTCTCAATCCTGGATTTTATTTCTTTTTCTTTTACCTCTTCTTTCTTTTGCACAACGTAACGTTGATGCAATTATTGACACCCTTGAAACTCCAAATGGTCCGGTCGTTCTTTATAAAAACTTCACCTGGGAGTACCTGATGGATGAACCGGTATTAATGAATCCGGAAGATGACTCCACAGGCCTGTTCAGTGACCGCTGGATCACCGACCAGATCTTTGCTTATCGTAACAAACCCGATTCGATCAGGGATACGGTACTCCGCCTGGTCGTCAACGGCAACGCCTTTTGTATGCCCATCCATGGCAAACTATACCGGGGATTCATGTATACGCATAAGGGACTTGACATTAAGCTTGACCGCGGGGATACGGTCAGATCATCATTTAACGGGGTTGTTCGTTATGCAAAGTACAACCGTGGAGGATTTGGTTATCTGGTTATCGTCAGGCATTATAATGGATTGGAGACCTATTATGCCCATCTCTCAAAAATACAGGTCAAGGTCAACCAGGTTGTCAAGGCAGGAGATCTGGTTGGACTGGGCGGATCGACCGGCCGAAGCCGGGGTCCCCATCTTCATTACGAAATCCGCTATAAAGATGTCCCGCTCGATCCGCTGAAAATGATCGATTTCGATAACCAAAAATTAATTGCATCGACCTTTCCGGTCACCAGGCAGGTATTTTATCCCAGTGATCATATCGAATCGGCCGTTTACCATAAGATAAGAAGCGGGGATACCCTCGGAAAACTCGCCGGCAAATACCACACCTCCATTAAGGAGATCTGCGCCATGAATAAGATCAAAACAACTACCACGTTAAGGATTGGCAGGACCCTCCGGGTTAAATAACTCTGAAAATCTTACGTTACCTTCTTTACTTTTCACCGGCGGAAGAGTTTTCTGGAGGATTTGCGGTTTCTGCTGAAGTGGTCACGGAGGCGGCGGCAGGGAAAAGCTTTTTCTGAAAAATAATCAGTAAAAAAACACCGGTGGTTATCGATGAATCGGCAATATTGAACACCGGACTGAAAAAAGTGAATGCGTCTCCTCCGATCCACGGGAACCAGGAGGGATAATGAGATTCAATAACCGGGAAATAGAGCATATCGACTACTTTCCCATGAAGGAACGTTCCATACCCTCCTTCCGGAGGAAATAATGTGGCAACCTCATGGGTGCTGCTGCTGAAAATGAGTCCGTAGAAGGCCGAATCGATAATATTTCCAAGTGCGCCGGCGATGATCAGGGAGATGCAAACGATCAGTAATGTACTGGTTTCTTTCCGGGTGACTTTATACAACCACCAGCTGATAACGATCACTGCAATAATGCGGAAAAGACTCAATAATAATTTTCCATTAACCCCTCCCAGTTTCATCCCGAATGCCATACCCTCATTTTCTACAAAGTGTATCTGAAACCAGTTTCCCAGAATAAAATGAGTATCGCCCAGCGACATTGTTGTCTTGACCAGGATTTTAAGTGCCTGATCAAAGATCAGGATCAGGGTTACTATTAAAATGGCTTTCTTCATTAATTAACCGTATGATTTCCTGTATTAATAATTGAAATTTAATGGCCAAATGAAAAAACCAATACCGATATCCATTATTGATTTGATTGATGTCTGCATGGATATCTCCGGTTAAAATAAAATTGCACAAGGGTTTTATTCCAGGTCAGGCTCATTAGCCGGTTTGGAAACCGGAGCTGCTGCCTGAACCCTCTTAGCTTCAATACTGAGTGTGGCATGGGGAACGATGCGAAGACGGTCTTTAGGGATCAGCTTACCGGTGACACGACAGATACCGTAAGTTTTGTTCTCAATACGGATAAGGGCATTTTCAAGACTTTTGATAAATTTTTCCTGACGGGAAGCAAACTTACTGTTCTCTTCCTTTGAAAAAACCTGATAACCCTCTTCCAGGACTTTAAAGGTGGGAGAGGTATCATTGGTGTCGTTATCATTTCCGGTGGTGTACGATTCGGTGAGCAATTTCAGGTCATTCTGCGCTTTCTCCAGTTTTGAAAGAATGATTTGGCGAAATTCTTCAAGCTCCTCATCGGAATAACGTGTTTTTTCGGTTATCGGATTTCCAGCTGCTTTTTTCATATCTCAGATTTTTATCAAACAACAAAGAATAATGCCATAAATAAAATACGACAGGAAAATATCATGTCGTCACATTAATCAATCTTTTTGATTGATATATAGGTTGAAATTTGTTCGTTCAACTCAATCAGATTCTTATCAGGATCTTCTATTGATCCGACAATATCAAACGACTGAGCTAAAATTTCTGTACAAATATAAGAAATATTGTTATTAACAGCCAAAGTGATCTCTGGATGTGCCTGAAATTTGACTTTTATCTTATCTGTAACATCAAAACCCTTTTCTTTTCTGAGGTTTTGAATACGGTTTATGATCTCGCGGGCAATCCCTTCCTGCCAAAGTTCCGGAGTAATTGAAATGTCGAGTGCCACGGTCAATGGCCCCATATTTGCAACCTGCCAGCCCGGGATATCTTCAGACTGAATTTCCACATCATCCAAAGCAATCTCCAGGAGCTGTCCTTTAACAGATAATCCGAGTTTTGTATCTTTTTCCAACCGGATGATATCATCCTGTGAGACTGAAGCAAGGGCTGATGCAATTTCCTTCATCAGTTTTCCATATTTCGGTCCCAGTTTTTTGAAATCGGGTTTTATCTTTTTAACAAGGATCCCGGATGTATCGGATATATATTCCAGTTGCTTCACATTGACTTCCGAAAGGATCAGGTTCTTGACTGCCTCCACCTGTTCTTTTAAATGCTGGTTCAGCAGAGGGAGGAGGATTTTATTCAACGGTTGCCTGACGCGAAGATTTGTTTTTTTACGGATTGATAGTACCATGGAAGAGATCTTCTGGGCGATTTCCATTCTTTCCTCCAGGTCTTTATCGATCAGGGCAGGATCGGCTTTTGGAAACTCAGTCAGATGAACGGAATCGACGGTTTGTTTCCCGGTCACCTGGTTCAGATCGATGAACAACCGTTCCATAAAGAAGGGAGCAATCGGTGCGGCAAGCCGGGCAATGACTTCAAGACAGCGGTACAGGGTTTGATAGGCAGAGATCTTATCGGTTGAATATTCTCCTTTCCAGAAACGTCGACGGCATAATCTGACATACCAGTTGCTGAGATGTTCATCCACAAAATCGGAAATGGCCCTTCCGGCTTTTGTCGGTTCATAATCGGCATAATATTCGTCGACCCCCTGAATCAGAGAATTCAGTTCTGAAAGGATCCAGCGGTCAATTTCAGGTCGGTCGGTTATCGGCAATTCCTCTTCTGCGTATACAAATCCGTCGATATTTGCGTACAGGGCATAAAATGCGTAGGTATTGTAAAGGGTTCCAAAAAATTTCCGTTGTATCTCGCCGATCCCTTCTACATCGAACTTCAGATTATCCCACGGTTGAGAATTTGTGATCATGTACCAGCGGGTTGAATCCGCTCCGAATTTTTTTATCGTTTCAAACGGATCGACGCCATTTCCAAGGCGTTTTGACATTTTATTTCCGTTTTTATCCAGTACCAGTCCGTTGGAAACACAAGTTTTATAAGCGGCCTTGTCGAAAAGCATGACGGCGATGGCATGCAGTGTAAAGAACCATCCGCGGGTCTGATCAACACCTTCGGCAATGAAATCGGCAGGAAAATAATTTTCCATATTCCGGGTTTTATCGAAGGGGTAATGATATTGTGCATAAGGCATTGCTCCCGAATCGAACCATACATCAATCAAATCAGGTTCCCGGAACATCGGTTTCCCCTCATCTGTTACCAGAATAATTTCATCAACGAACGGACGGTGCAGATCAAACGAATGATAATTTCCATCGGTGTTATCTCCCGGGAGGTAACCGGCCAGGGGATTCGATTTCATGACCCCGGCTTTTACCGCCTTGTCACATTCGTCCTTCAGCTGGGTGACGGATCCGATACAGATTTCCACTTTCCCGTCTCCGGATCGCCAGATTGGTAAAGGTGTTCCCCAGAAACGGGAACGGGAAAGATTCCAGTCGACCAGGTTTTCAAGCCAGTTCCCGAACCGGCCTGATCCTGTTGATTCCGGTTTCCAGTTTATCGTTCTGTTAGAAGCGATCATCTGCTCCTTGCACGCTGTAGTACGGATAAACCATGAATCCAACGGATAATAAAGAATGGGTTTATCTGTTCGCCAGCAGTGGGGATAGGAGTGTTCGTATTTCTCTGCTTTAAACGCTTTATTTTCATGTTTAAGCTTTACGATGATATCGATATCTACCGGTGGGCATTTTCCGGTCTGGCAATCAGGATCATATTCAGGTTTTACATAGCGTCCGGCGAATTCTCCCATCTGGTCAATGAACTTCCCCTGTTTATCCACCATGGTAAGTGATCCCAGGCCGTACTGTTTCCCTACCCTGAAATCGTCGGCGCCAAAGCTTGGTGCAATATGGACAATCCCGGTCCCATCATCGGTCGTTATGAAATCACCCATCACCACCCGGAATGGATCACCATCTTCCGGCCGGGCATAAGGCATCAGTTGTTCAAAACGAATTTCTTCGAAGGCCGAACCTTTATATTGCGCGATAATCTGGTAAGGGATATGTTTATCTCCTTCATGGTAATTTTCCAATTCCAGGATTGCATTTTTCTCCGGAAAATACTGGTTCAATAAATCCTTTGCCAGGATAACTGTCTGCTCCGTAAAGGTATATGGATTGAAGGTTTTAACAAGGAGGTAGTCGATATCCTTGCCCATCGCAAGTCCGGTGTTTGAAGGAAGGGTCCAGGGAGTCGTCGTCCAGGCAAGAAAATACAGTTCTCCGAAGAGATCCTTGAACAGGAATTCAGATCGTTGGTCGCGGATAACTTTAAACTGGGCAACAACCGTGTTATCCTTGACCATTTTATAGGCCCCGGGTTGATTCAACTCATGGGTACTGAGACCTGTTCCTGCGGCAGGTGAATATGGCTGAATCGAATACCCTTTGTATAACAGACCTTTTTTATACAGTTCGTTAAGCAAGTACCAGACACTCTCAATATATTTATTATCAAATGTAATATAAGGATCATCCAGGTTCAGCCAGTAACCCATCAGAATGGTAAGTTCGTCCCAGAGGTCCTTGTACTTCATTACTTCCGTGCGACATTCTTTATTGTATGCTTCGATGGATATTGATTTCCCGATATCTTCTTTGGTAATACCCAGTTTTTTTTCAACGGCAATCTCAACGGGTAAACCATGGGTATCCCAGCCTGCTTTGCGGGTGACGAGATACCCTTTCATGGTTTTATACCTGCAGAAAATATCCTTGATGGCTCGTGCCATGACATGATGAATACCCGGTATACCATTGGCAGAGGGAGGACCTTCATAAAATATGAATGGGGGTTTCCCGGCGGTAAGGTCCAGACTTTTTTCAAACGTTTTATGGGTCTGCCAGTAGGATTGGATCTCTTTACCAATCCTGTTCAGGTCAAGGTTCTTATATTCGGGATATTCAGACATACACTACTTATGAAAAAGTTCGCAAAATTACGAAATATTGAAGAATCCTTGCGTTAAACCGCGAGGATTCTATGATCACAGCGGAATTTTTATTTTTTTGCTCGCTAACCCCTCGTCAACCCGTGGGGAATGCGCCAGCGGGATCCATTCATCCAGGATCGATGCAATGATCCGGAATTTTTTTGTATGATCTGAAAAAATATTTTTATATTTGCTCCCTCAATTATTGGAAACCTTATGGTAATCATTCCCATAAATACGCGATTTACCATTATGGTGGGCAACCCGCTCTCCAGGTAAGGTTTATTCCATTCATTTCCCGTTTAAAATTATTTGTTTAACAGACGTTATGGAGGAAAAGGCCATGAACAACATGATTGTATTTGTATTTAGCAATCTTCCCTCAGGGAATCCGGAGTTACCGGCAAAACACAATGAAGAAAAAAATAAAAAAATATCAAACCGAAAACGAAAACGAAAATCATATGAATGGCTATGATAGATATATACTCCTGAAGCATTCGTCGGTAATCCGTACCGTCAAACTTTTTCGTGATCTCAGGGAAGCAATATCCGGGACGGAACAGGATTTTACCAAAGAGCGTTTAGGCCGGGCCATCTTTCTGCTCTCTATTCCAATGGCACTGGAAATGCTGATGGAATCTATCTTTGCGATTGCAGATATATATTTTGTTTCAAAGCTTGGCCCGGATGCTATCGCGACGGTCGGAATTACCGAATCGCTCATTACGCTCGTTTACGCGATGGCCATGGGATTGAGCACCGCAACTTCTTCCATCGTTTCCCGTCGCATCGGTGAAAAAAATTATGATGGAGCTTCCATCGCGGCATTTCAGGCAATACTGATGGGAACTGTAATTTCCATTGCCATTGCCGTTCCCGGATGTATTTTTTCCAGGAAATTACTTCAGATCATGGGATCATCACCGGTAATCGTCAATGAAATGTGGTCTTTCGCGGCGATCATGATCGGAGGCAACGCGGTGATCATGTTGCTTTTCATCATCAATGCTATTTTCCGTAGTTCAGGGGATGCGGCTATCTCCATGAGGATCCTGTTGATGGCAAACCTTGTAAACATCGTGCTTGATCCTTTATTGATCTTCGGGATAGGGTTTTTTCCCGAACTGGGTATTAAGGGAGCCGCCATTGCAACAACTACCGGTCGTGGTTTGGCGGTAATGTACCAATTGTATCTTCTTTTCAGTGGAAAAAAGCGGGTGAAGCTGACCCGCCGGCATTTCAGGGTTGACTGGAAGGTGATGAAGACCCTGGTCAGACTTTCGATTGGCGGAATTGGTCAGAATATCATTGCCACTTCCAGTTGGATTGGTCTTGTCCGTATTATTTCCGTTTTTGGAAGTACAGTCGTTGCAGGGTATACGATTGCCCTGAGGATCATAGTGTTTGCTTTGCTGCCATCCAGCGGGGTCGGGAATGCAGCGTCGACCCTGGTGGGACAAAATCTTGGGGCCCATCAGGAAAGCCGCGCCGAACGTGCAGTTTGGATAACCGGATGGGTGAATATGATTTTTTTAGGTTCTTTGGGATTATTGCTGATCCTGTTCAGTGAGTTTTTCATCCGGTTGTTTACTGCCGACCCTGCGGTAGTTGCTTCAGGATGCGAAGGATTAAGAATCATTTCCCTGGGATTTGTGGCTTATGCTTTTGGGATGGTCCTCGTAAACTCTCTGAATGGTGCTGGCGACACGGTCAGTCCTACTATGATCAATATATTTTGTTACTGGTTATTGGAAATACCGCTGGCTTATTTCCTTGCATTAACTTTAGGAATGCGTGAAAACGGGGTTTACATCTCGATCCTGATCGCTGAATCGCTTATGACGTTGTCGGCGTTCCTGCTGTTTAAAAAAGGCAAATGGAAACTGAAAAAAGTATGACCCGCAGAGAATCAGGCCCACTTCACCCAGATCGATCCCCAGGTGAAGCCTCCGCCGAATGCGGCAAGAATAATGTTATCCCCTTTTTTCAGCTTGTTTTCCCACTCCCATAGGCAAAGCGGGATGGTAGCGTCGGTGGTATTTCCATACCGCTCAATATTAATCATTACCTGGTCTTTGCTGATTCCCATGCGCCGTCCGGTCGCTTCGATGATCCGAAGGTTTGCCTGGTGAGGAACGAGATATGCGATATCTTCACTTTTCAGATTATTCTTTTCCATGATCTCTGCTGCAACATCAGCCATCTTGGTAACAGCAAACTTGAATACCGGCTGTCCTTCCTGGTAGATGAAATGTTCCTTGGCATCTACGGTTTCATGACTAGGGGGTTTAAGCGATCCGCCGGCTTTCATATGAAGATGTACCCTGCCTGAGCCATCGGTTTTCAATATAGAATCCATGATACCAATCTCTTCTGTTGTTGGTTCCAGCAACAATGCGCCGGCCGCATCACCAAAAAGCACGCAGGTTTCACGGTTGGTATAATCGGTTATGGAAGACATTTTATCAACTCCGACCACAATGGCCTTCCTGACCGAACCCGTTTCAATAAACTTGGAGGCGGTCACAAGGGTATAGAGCAACCCTGAACAAGCGGCGTTGATGTCATAGCTGAAAGCATTTTTAATTCCAACCTTATCGCAGATGATATTGGCGGTGGCCGGAAACATCATGTCGGGGGTGACGGTTGCACAGATAAGAAGTTCTATTTCCTCCGGAGAAGTTCCGGTTTTTTTCAATAATCCTTTAACCGCTTCCGCAGCCATATCGGATGAGGCAAGACCTTCGCCTTTTTGGATATGGCGTTCGCGGATCCCGGTGCGTGTCATGATCCATTCATCCGTAGTTTCGACCATTTTTTCGAGTTCCTGATTGGTCAGAATATAAGGAGGCACCCATCCCTGAACACCTGAAATCTTAGCTTTGATCTTTGTCATAATGAATTAAATATTATTTAAAGAATAACGCTCCAGGGCATGTTTTATGCGTTGGGAAAGTTTTGCTTCATGAATTTTCCCGGCCATGAGGATCATTTTAAATATGGCATTGCTGCTGGAGATACCATGCCCCACAAGAACGGTTGAATTCACTCCAAGGATCGGAGTTCCTCCATAGTTTTCGTAATTAAACCGATCGAGAAAACTATCTTTGATGCCCCGTTTGACCAGTACGCGGTACATGGCTTCAACTTGCTTGAGAACTATGTTTCCGATAAACCCATCACAAACGATCACATCGACATTATCGCGGAAGAGTTCGCGGCTTTCGACATTTCCAATAAAATTATAATCCTTGGATTCTTTCATCAATTGAAAGGCCGACTGGGTTGTCAGGCTTCCTTTTTTTTCTTCAGATCCAATGTTAAGAAGCCCGACCCGGGGATTTTTAATATGAAAAATATACTCGGCAAATACGGAACCCAGTAACCCAAACTGGCACATTACGTCGGGTTTGGCATCAGGATTTGTCCCAACGTCGATCAGCACGGTATAGCCTCCGTTCTCCTTTGGAATAAAAGCCGGGGAACTGGGGCGAATAATTCCCTGAATGGTATTGACGCTGTAAATAGATCCGACCAGCATTGCCCCGCTGCTTCCGGCACTTACGAATGCATTGATCTCCTTATGCTTGAGCATGCGGAATCCGACAGAAATACTTGAATTTGGCTTTTGTATCAATGCTTTTGTCGGATGCTCATCCATCTCAATCAGATCGGGGGCATCTACGATCTCAAAAAGCTTTGGATCGACATTTTCCTGTTCAAGAAATGGCCGAATGATTTCGCGGTCGCCAATCAGGACGATGGTATCGGATTCAGGTAGCTCCGCATGTGCAAGGATAGCTCCGTGAAGCGTTGCCTTCGGGGCAAAATCTCCCCCCAGGACGTCTAAACCGATTTTCATTATCCGGGATTTGGGTAAATAACGTTATTCGGCAGTCAGCTTTTCAATGGCGGGTTTGCCTCTGTAATAGCCGCATTCCGGGCATACCCGGTGGTACAGCACCGGTGCGCCGCAATGGGAACATAAAGAAATAGTCTTTACTTCCGCTTTATCGTGCGTTCTTCTTTTATCTCTTCGGGTATTGGAAATTTTTCGTTTCGGGTGTGGCATTTTTTAAAAAATTAGGATTAATTATTCGGAATTGTTTTTGAGTTTCCCGAGAACCTCCCACCTGGGATCAGGGGAATGTTGCCCGTTTAACTGTTCAAGCTTTTTCAGCACTTCGGGATTACACTGCGTGTTAAGCTTATCCGGATGAACCCGTTTAGCGGGTAATAATAAGTGCATGACCTCATATAAAAATGAACTGATATCAAATGTTTTATCCGTTTCCGGGATGATCTGTACCTCTTCACTTTCTTCCAGATACTCATTTCCCAATTTCACGATCAGTCTTTCTTTCCCGGAGATATCGACATTAAGGGGATCGCCGCAACGGTCGCAGGGAAGAACCACGGCGCCTCTGAGCGTGAAATCCAACACCAGCATCCGTTCCTGTTTTTCCATTTCCAGATGAATATCAACAGCCCCTGATTTGATTTCAGTGTATTCAAAATTATCAAAGAACGAATCTTCGACTTTTAAATCGAATCGGTGCGCTCCAAGCTTTAATCCGCCGAATGGGATTATAAATTGTTCCCGCCAATCCACTTTTTATGAAAAAGGAGGCAAATTTAAGGATTATTCTTGTGAAATACAAAACATTAATTTAGCAAACCCTATCAATTACCTCAGTAACATCCTCTTAATCAACATACAGGGTAAAAGAATGAAAGGTCATCTGCCCTGTTGCAAAGAATAAAACCATTGAGAGTTCAACGTTGAACCCAGGTAAAATATTTTAATCAATTATCTATCAAGCTGATAAACAGATAATAATCATTATATTACCCACTTCATTTGGAAATCATCTGAAAAATTTTTAGTATCTTTGCAGCGGATTTGAAAAACGGGATATAATCAAAGAGGAAAAAATGGAAAAAACGAAAGTTTTGTTTGTTACCCAGGAGATCACACCATATTTGATAGAGAGCCCGATGGGGATTATTGGCCGGTTCCTGCCACAGGGAATACAGGAGAAGGGCAGGGAGATACGCACTTTTATGCCTCGTTATGGAAATATCAACGAGCGCAGAAACCAGTTGCACGAAGTAATCCGTCTTTCAGGGATGAATCTTATCATTGATGATTCCGATCATCCCCTGATCATCAAGGTTGCATCCATTCAGCAGGCCCGGATGCAGATTTATTTTATCGATAACGAAGATTATTTCCAGCGGAAATTTACCTTTCACGATAAAAACAATAAATTCTTCAACGACAATGATGAACGTGCGGTTTTTTATTGTCGTGGCGTTCTTGAAACTGTTAAGAAGCTTGGCTGGAGTCCCGACATTATTCATTGTCACGGCTGGATGACCAGTCTTATTCCGTTATATATCAAAAAAGCGTATCACGATAATCCTCTCTTCAGTGAAGGCAAGGTGATCTTTTCAATCTACGACGATGCTTTTAACGAACTGATGAGCAAGGATTTTATCAATAAGATCAAATTAGAAGGTATTTGCATAAAGGATCTCAAACACTATAAGGCGGCAAACTACGTTAACATTATTAAAGCAGCCATTGATTTTTCCGATGGGATCATTCTGGGCTCTCCGGTCATCAATCCTGAACTGATTGATTATCTTAAAGAGTCGGATAAACCCTATCTGGAATATCAGTCACCCGAAAGGTATGTCGATGCCTATAATGAGTTTTATGATGAAGTCCTGGTCAGTGAACCGGTTGCTGTCAATTAGTTCAATCTTTTAAAACCGCACATTTGAAATCTTCCCTGGCCTCCTTTCCAAAATTATTGGTACTTGGTATCCTTGTTATCCTGACATTATTTTCCTGTAAAAAAGATCCGTATGAAATCGGGATCGACCTTCTGCCGCCCAGCGACACCCTGAATGTTCTGATGACCGATACCTGTACGGTAATTGCTTATTCCGTCCGGCATGATTCTATCCGTACCGATGAAAGTGCCAGTTTCATTCTCGGCAGTATTGTCGATCCTGTCTTTGGGAAATCAACTGCAGGTTTTTATACTCAGTTCCGCCTGGGATCCGATAGTCCTGATTTTGGCGATAATCCGGTGCTTGACTCGCTTGTCCTGATCCTTTACTACAACGGATACTATGGCGACACCACCACCCTCCAATCCATCAAGGTTTATGAAATCAGTGAGGATCTGATCCTCGACAGTACCTATTGGTCGAACCAGCGTGTAGCAACTTATTCCACGCTCCTTGCCAGTCAATCGTTCTACCCGCATCCAACCGACAGCGTTACGGTTTCGGGGGAAACAATGGCCCCGCATCTCCGCATCAACCTCAATAAATTTTCCAATTACCTCGGAGATAAGATACTTTATGCTCCCACCGGCGCGCTCGAAGACAACAACAGTTTGATTGCTTTCTTTAAAGGACTTCAAGTCGAAACCCATCCTGTTAATTCCAATGGAGCCCTGGTGAATTTCAGCGGTGGAAGTTCCACTTCCTGTCTGAAAATCTATTTCCATAATTCTGAAAGCGACTCACTTGATTATACTTTTGTGATTGATGAAAGTGCTGCCCGTTTTACCTATATCGATCATAACGGATATCTGGATGCCAGTCCCGACCTGAAGCGGCAGATGTTGAACCATGATACAACCCAGGGCGCTGAAAAACTTTTTTTACAGGGATTAGGCGGTGTAAAGCTTAAGGTTAAATTCCCATTCCTGAAAAAATTTGCCAACGGGCATGTTATTGCCGTCAACGATGCGCTGCTGATGTTCTCCAACGGGGAAACAGATACCACTTTTGCCCCCCCGCCGGAGCTTACCATGTTCCGGCAGGACAGTATCGGAAGGATCAGTTTTCTGAGTGATGAAAGTGAAGGCACCAGTTACTTTGGCGGAACCTATAATGAAACGGAAAGAACGTATTTCTTCCGGATCACCCAACATATTCAAAAGGTTATCCAGAACGAGTATTCAAACAGTTTTGATCTGATCATTCAGGTCAACGATCCTACCTTACTCCTGATGCCCCCGTACCGTATCATGTTGAATGGAACCAACCCCTCTCTTCCCGGAGCTCTGGAAAACCGGTTCAGGTTGAAATTAGTTTATACCCGCTTGTTATAATTTTTCCTTTATCTTTAATCTTTAAAATAGTTAACCGAAAAGAACATGTGCGGAATTGTTGCTTACGTCGGACCCAGAGAAGCATACCCTATATTGATCAAAGGGTTGTACCGTCTTGAATACCGCGGATATGACAGTGCCGGGATATGCCTGGTCAGGAAGAATGATCTGAAGATCTATAAGTGCAAGGGAAAAGTATCGGAACTCGAAACGCATCTCAGCGGGAAAGATGTTTCCGGCACCATTGGGATGGCTCATACCCGGTGGGCGACCCATGGCGAACCCAGTGTCATTAATGCGCACCCGCACTCCTCGCAGAACAAATCGCTGTCGATCATCCACAATGGTATCATCGAAAACTATGCCGTCCTCCGCAGCGAATTAAAAAACCGTGGCTATCATTTTACCAGTGAAACCGATACCGAAGTGTTGATCCATCTCATTGAAGATATCCAGACCAATGAGAAGGTTCCCGTTGAAGAGGCAGTCCGCATTGCCCTGAATCAGGTTATCGGCGCATATGCCATCGTCGTCCTTTCAAAAGGGTGTCCGGATAAGATCATTGCCGCCCGGAAAGGGAGTCCGCTGGTTGTGGGGATCGGTAAAGATGAATTTTTTGTTGCCTCCGATGCAACTCCGATCATCGAGTACACCGATAATGTCGTATTCATGAATGATGAAGAGATCGCCATCATCGAGAGAGACAAACCGCTGAAAATCAAAACCATCACCAACCAGGATAAAACCCCTTACGTTCAGAAGCTTGAGATCAATCTTGGGGAGATCGAAAAGGGCGGATTCGACCATTTTATGCTGAAGGAGATCTTTGAGCAGCCCCGTTCCATCCGTGACAGTATGCGTGGCCGGTTGCATGCCGACCTTGGTTTTGTAACGCTGGGGGGGATCCACGATTATGAGCAAAAGATCCTGAATGCCGACCGTATCATCATGACTGCCTGTGGAACCTCCTGGCATGCGGCCCTTGTCGGAGAGTACCTCATAGAAGATCTGGTGCGTATCCCGGTGGAAGTGGAATACTCGTCGGAATTTCGTTATCGCAATCCGGTCATTCATGAAAATGATATTGTAATCGCCATCTCCCAGTCGGGCGAAACTGCCGATACCCTTGCCGCCATCGAATTAGCCAAGTCGAAAGGCGCTACGGTTCTGGGAATTTGCAACGTCGTCGGATCCTCCATCGCAAGGGCCACTCATGCCGGCGTTTATACCCATGCCGGACCGGAAATCGGGGTTGCATCCACCAAGGCATTTACTGCCCAGGTGTCGGTGCTGGTGTTGTTTGGATTATTATTAGCCCAGAAGAAAGGCACCATCCCGCAATCCCAGTTTTACCGGCTGCTTCACGAATTGAATGCCATCCCTTCGAAGGTTGAGACCATCCTGAAATTAAACGACCAGATCAGGAACATTGCAAGAATATATAAAGATGTAAAAAATTCATTGTACCTCGGCCGGGGATATAATTTCCCGGTTGCACTGGAAGGCGCCCTGAAGCTGAAAGAGATCTCATACATCCATGCCGAGGGATATCCTGCCGCAGAGATGAAGCATGGCCCTATTGCGCTGATCGACGAGTCGATGCCGGTTTTCTTCATTGCTCCCAAAAGAGGAACCTACGAAAAAATGATCACAAACATTGAAGAGGTCAAAGCCCGGAAAGGGAAGATCATTGCCATCATCACCCGCGGAGATGAAACCCTAAAGAAGATGGCAGATCATTATATTGAAATCCCCGATACGGACGAGATGTTGGTTCCGCTTCTGGCAACCATCCCCCTGCAACTGATCTCCTACCATATTGCCGTCATGCGTAATTGCAATGTGGATCAACCCCGTAACCTCGCGAAATCGGTGACGGTAGAGTAGGTTTAACTCTTCTCTTTCCTATTATTGAAGAACCTCGCGTCAAAATGCGAGGATTCTACGATCCAAGCGGAATCCGCCCGCATTGTTGGCCGACGGTTTGTCAGGCTGCGCTAATTTTATATCTCTTGATCGATTTAAATTCTTCAATCTTCTCATTCAGAGCTTCTTCTAAGTCAAAGTCGTCCTGAAGCCCCAACCAGAATTTTGCAGAATTGCCAAAATAATTACTCAGCCTTAAAGCTGTATCGGCTGTAATTCTCCTCCTGCCCTTGATAATTTCACTGATTCTTGTTTGAGGTATTTTTATGTCGCCAGATAACCGATAAGCAGAAATATTCATGGGTAATAAAAATTCTTCCATTAAAACCTCGCCAGGGTGAATATTATTTAACTTTTCCATAATTAAATGTTTTAATGATAATCAATAATTTCAACATCAAATGAATGGCCATCTTTCCATTTGAAGATAATTCTCCATTGATCGTTAATTCGGATGCTGTAAAAATCTTTTCGGTTTCCAGTCAGCTTTTCAAGCCTGTTTGCCGGAGGAATCCTCAGATCTGTCAGTGATACAGAGTTATTCAACATTCTTAACTTTCGTCTTCCAATTTGTTGAATCTCAATAGGAAGTTTTGCAGATCTGGTTCCAGCCCATATTTTTTCAGTTTCTTTTGACCCGAATGATTGAATCATGCTCTCGAATTACGTTACTAACGCCAAAGGTAAGTATTTTTTGTTTGCTATCCAAGCTTTTTCTAAAATTAATGCAGCCTGATTATTGTGTCAAACTGGTGTTGTTGATATATCGACCTTACACGGTCTTAGGGAAAAGTAGAAAGCGGGACAAGTGGTTTATATTCTACCTGCTTCATATTATTAACCGAACTCTTCTTCGGTGGAGGAGTAATCACCGTGGAGTAGTTTTAACTCTTCTCTTTCGTATTATGCAATCCTTTCCAAAATTTCTTTTGCCCGAAATAGAAATAAGTATATCCAATTATGGGATATACAGCAAGGAATATGCCTACTGATTTCTTCGATACGCAAAAAAGCAATAACAACCCGATAAGTAGAATTGAGAGTCCAAAAAACAAATGGAATCGTTTGAAAAAAACCAGGAAGTTCTTCAAGTCGACTTTTTCACGGTCTTTTTCCGATAAATTCCAGTATCCGGTCAGGCAATACTTCGAGTTATTTTCAGTCAAAATATACCCGATACTGATGAAAATTACTGATAATACAACTAATACAATAATTATTACCATACTTCCTCTGATTTGAATGATTAGATAAAAAAGTAAGCGTGTCCCCTGTCACAAATCCGCACTGATCAACCCCCTCCCAGTCTCCCCCACATTAAGCAGCCCCCTCCCGGCCTCCCCTACCCGGGGGAAGTGTCAAAAATCTGACTTTCTTTTGATGTTATCAAAAAAAATAGCAAAAAAGTCCCCGTTGAACACTGGTTACGATTTTTATGAGAAAATTTTGATATCTGTTTGAGTTCTTAATTAGTCATGGAGAGATTCGGTAATCCCTCCACCAAATATCTTCCCATCATCAAGGATTACAAGTTGATAGAGGACAGTAACGACATTATTCTCATAGATCCTGACATCCCGGTTTATTACGGAAACATAGTTTTCCAAGTGGCTATACAGTGCTCCTATCCCTCCTTTGTATGATGGAGGATTCTCACAATTTGAAGCATAGATAATACCGTCATTTTCAGAAAAGTTCATTGGTGATTCAGGTTGCAGGGAATCATTCACCTGAGGAGGAACTGTGACCCCGGTGTTATGCAGAGCGAATGCAATCAGCTGACTCCTCGCTATATATTGATCCTCAACAATTCTTTTCTTTATTTTTTGATGGTAAAAAATGTTTTGGCCATTGATATATTTGATTATACATGGGATGGTGTCGCCTTGCAAGGTAAAAAGGGTATCACAGAAAGTTTGGCTGGGACTTCTAAACCATATAAAGATGATGAACAAAGTCAAGAGTGACGATGTCATCTTTCTTCTTTTCATATTTCTTTTTTTACAAATACCAAAATTAGATGTTAATACGAATTCTATTCTGTAAGAGGATTTTATTCTATCAATTAGTTAAATATGATATTGTGATCCTCATTTTTCTAAATTTGTATCTAATGAGCCTGCTTACTTTTGGATCTTATACCTGTTATGCTTACACAGTAGTATTAACCGACAATTAAAATAATTTGAAGAACCTTGCGGTAAAACACGAGGATTCTCCGATCCAGGCGAAATATGTATTTTTTGATATATGAATGAGAGAATATGGAACCAAAATTGAAATCAGTAAAATACGAACAAAGGATTGTGTCGTTTATTGACATCCTCGGATTTAAAGAGATTATCAAGGAATCTGAACATGATACATCAAAGATTACAATCATATATGAAGTTCTTGATTTTTTAAAAAATCAAGAAAGACCAAACCATTGGAACTTAGAACTTATCAAAATCGAAGAAGATGCCCAGAGAAAAGGAGTAAATAGATTTGACATATCCAAGCGGACAAATTGTACTTGCTTTTCCGATTCAATCGTGGTATCTGTTAAAATCGAGAATGATGATGTGAATGAGATGCTATCAAACTTAATATCAAACTTGTCACAATTAGGCTCACAGTTATTGTTAAAAGGAATCTTAATGAGGGGTGGTATTTCCATTGGAAACCTTATTCATCATGACAACGGTGTTATTATGGGTCCATCCTTAATTGAGGTTTATGAGTTAGAAAAAAACATATCCCGATTTCCAAGAATTATACTGTCCAATAAGTTAATAAAGAAACTAAACTATCCACTTCTAAGTAAATCTGAACGGTATCCATATCATCAGTATTTACAACGATTTGAGGATGGTTGCGTTGGATTCCATCAAATGATATTTTTTGAAGTCATGCAATCTTGGGAAAAAATGAGTAAGGATTCATTACGGTCTGATTTAAAAAGTATCAAACTAAGAATTCTTCAAGGGTTGGATTCAAGTTTTGAACACCCAGAAATATATTCTAAGTACAGATGGTTAATGAATGAGTATAACGAACTTCAAATCTGTGAAGACAATATTAAAGAAAACATATTTCCCCTTCACTATCCTTTCTACAATATGTACCATACATTCGAAGACAAACAACACTTTCCAGAGAAAGAATGACGATTCAAGAGTATCTTACAATGAAGCTCCCCATGAAATGATGACAGGGTTAATAACGACTACCGACGATAGAGATGAAAGATTATATAGAACAGATTTGTTATCTTTGCGACATGAACCTGATTAACAGAAATATCGAAGTGATTAATGATCTTTGTAAAAGATACAAAGTAAGGAAGCTGTTTGCTTTTGGGTCGGTATTGACAAAAAAGTTTAAGAAAACAAGCGACGTTGATCTTGTTGTTGATTTTCAAGAAGTTGATTTGTATGATTATGCGGATAATTACTTTGATTTCAAAGATTCACTGGAACGTCTGTTTAAAAGGGAAGTTGATCTGTTAGAAGATAAGGCGATAAAAAATCCATATTTAAGACAATCAATTGATTCCTCTAAACAGCTTATATATGGATAATGAAATAAAAACTTGGTTATTTGATATTATTCAATCTATAGAAGAGATTGAAAGTTATTTTGCTGATAAGCCCAAAATATTCGAAACCTACATTAAAGATACAAAGACCAAACGTGCTGTTGAACGGAATATTGAAATAATTGGCGAAGCTACGAACCGAATTATAAAAAAGGATAAGAAGTTTGAGTTAGCTAATGCGCAAAAGATAGTTGGAACAAGAAATAGGATAGCACATGGTTATGATAAAATCTCTGATGATCTGATTTGGAGTATCCTGATTAATCACATCCCCAGGCTTAAAACCGAAGTTAAAGAACTACTGAATAAATAAGGCTACACCCGACAGCGTATATATTTATATCTTTCTCCTTCCCCTGTTTTGCATATTAAAACAAACTCTATGGTCATTCCGGATTCTGAAATTTAATAAAGATTACTGATTTTACCTTTTGACTTTCATGTTCGATTGGATTCACTAATTTTACCTTTCGAAAAGTGTAAAATCAATTTGATTGTCAGTTACTATGTCCTATAAACTTCAATCTGTTAAAACAGGGAACCGGTTCAGCGACACCGGCTGGATGATGGATGCCCCGGGAGAGACGAGCCCGACTCTGATCCGGACCCTGTACGATTCAAAACAACTCGAATTACTGCCTCCCGAAAACGGATTGTACCGGTTTGCAAACTGGATGCCTGTAAGGAGGTTCCTGAAAGGATCGTCGGCGCCGGTAACTTACCGGAGCCGGCAACTTGCCGCCACCCTGAAACTGTCGAACCTTTGGATCACCTTCAGCGGTTTCTGGCCCGAGAGAGAGGCTCTGATGCGTACCTGTTCGTTCAAGGAGACGGAGGCCTATTCGGTTTGCGGGAGACTCGATCCGGGATCGGGGAAAATACTGGTGGTGGCTTCTGCCGGAAATACCGCCAGGTCGTTTGCCAGGGTATGCTCCGATAACGGGATACCTCTTTTACTTTGCATGCCTTACGACACCCTGGATGCCATGTGGTTTGACGAACCGGTGAGAGATCATGTAAAGCTTGTGGTCACCGGCAGCGGGAGCGACTATTGCGACGCCATCCGCCTTTCGAACCTTGTTTGTACTCTCGACCGGTTTTTGCCTGAAGGAGGGGCTAAGAACGTGGCCCGCAGGGACGGGATGGGAACCACTGTGCTTTCGGCCGTCACCACCATAGGGGAGATTCCTTCGTTCTATTTCCAGGCCGTAGGGAGCGGCACGGGAGCGATTGCAGCCTGGGAGGCCAACCTGCGGCTGACCGGCGACGGACGGTTCGGTAACCGGATGATGAAACTCATGGTATCGCAGAATGCTCCGTTCACCCCCATGTATGATGCTTGGAAAAGGGATTCGCGCGAACTTTCGATTCCCGACGACGATATCGCCCGGTGCCAGGTCAAAGAGATCCTCGCAAAGGTCCTCTCCAACAGAAAACCACCATACGGGATTGCCGGAGGGCTGTACGATGCCATGAAGGATACGGGAGGAGAGTTCATGTATGCCACCAACGACGAATTACTGGAAGCTTCGTGCTTGTTTTCGGAAAATGAAGGCATCGACATCCATCCTGCGGCCGCGGTTGCCGTGGCCTCGCTGAAAAAGTCCGTGGAGGAGGGCAGGGTCGGCCGTAATGATATCATTATGGTCAACGTGACCGGAGGTGGAGAAGAACTGATGAAAAAAAGCCGGAAACTCTATTATCTCCGGCCTTCTTATGTTTTTGGTGCAGCTCCGTCGCAGGAGGAGGTGACTGAAAAGATCCATGATCTTTTCTGATCCGTATTCCGTGCCGGGAAAGGGTTTACAATCTCCCGGCCACAGCTTCCCAGTCGACCAGTTTCCAGAAGTCGGCGATATAATCGGGACGGGAGTTTTGCTTGTCGAGATAATAAGCATGTTCCCAAACATCACAGGTAAGTAGCGGCGTTGCGCCATTTCTCAGCGGATTCCCTGCATTGCTCTCCTGAAGGATCTCCAGCGAACCGTCGGGTTTCTTTACCAGCCAGGCCCAACCGCTGCCAAACAGGGTGGCTGCTGCAGCGGAGAATTTTTCCTTGAAACCGCTAAAGGAACCGAAGTTCTTCTGAATTGCAACGGCCAATGTACCTGCAGGTTCTCCCCCGCCCCCGGGTTTCATACAATGCCAGTAAAAAGTGTGATTCCACACCTGGGCACCATTGTTGAACACTCCACCGGTTGCTTTCCGGATAATGTCTTCAAGCGATTTATTTTCGAATTCAGTGCCCTGGATCAATTTATTAAGGTTGTTCACATAGGTCTGATGATGCTTCCCATAGTGGTATTCCAGGGTCCTTTTTGAAATATAAGGCTCCAGGGCATCTATCGGATAGGGTAATTTTGGAAGTTCGTGTATCATGACTTTTCGTTTTTTGATGATGTTTATTTAAACTCATTCAAAATTACGAAATAAAATCAAATTTCGATAATTCCGGAAATTAATTTTTCTGTTTGAGTACGTTGACTGCTTTATTAAATACCGGATCAATTTCATTTAATAAGGGATAAAAACCTTCATTATCCAGAATATTTCTTCCAATATATGCCTTCAGCATTACCCGGATGTACTGATCCGATTTTGTTTGGCCGGATAGCGGTCGTTTTACCCCTTTTTTCTCCGCATAGATAAGAAACTCATAAAAATTATAATCGGAGATCGCGAACTGCCGGTTGAATTGATCAACGCTCTTGAACCGGTTTAACTGATCTCTATTGCGATCGGTATATTCAAAGGCAAACTGATAGATCAATCCTTTATTAAGCAGGGTATTGTAAAATCTGAGGGAGGAATCTCTTTCGACGGGAACATAAATATCGGGCATAATGCCTCCTCCCCCGTAAACAATCTTACCTTTCGGGGTCCGGTATTTGAGGCTGTCTGCAAATTTGATGCTGTCGGGATTTTCCAGTTCCCCGTTCATGACCCGGCGGTAATAATCGTTGTAATACTCTTCTATGCCATCCTTATACGACCTTTGAATGCATCTTCCGGTCGGGGTATGATAACGTGCCACGGTCAGCCTCACCGCACTGCCATCTTTAAAAGCCATTTGTTCCTGAACCAGCCCTTTTCCGAATGACCGCCGGCCGATGATCTGCCCCCGATCGTTATCCTGTACCGCCCCGGCAACGATTTCGGAAGCGGAAGCTGAAAATTCATCGATCAATACCACTAATTTTCCGTTTTCAAACAAACCCCGCGAAGTTGAATACTTCATATTCTTCGGTTGGTGTTCGCCTTCCGTATAGACAATCAGCGTGCCTTCCGGCAGGAATTCGTCTGAAACGTCAATGGCAGCCTGCATATATCCGCCTCCGTTACTTCTCAGGTCAAGGATCAGACTTTTCATCCCTTCGCCGATCAGTTTCTTAAGGGCATCCTTAACCTCTTCGTGAGTCGTTGATGAAAAAGTATTCAGCCGGATATATCCTATGCCCGGTTCGACCCTGTAAGCAATATCGATGCTGTAAGTCGGGATCACATCACGGACAATGGTAAAATCAAGGAGCCCGGATACCCCGCGGCGGAAAATGGTCACTTTAACTTCCGTTCCTTTAGGACCTTTGAGCTTTTTCATTACTTCGTTGCTGGTAATTTTGATACCGGCAATATTGATATCATTGACTTTAACAATGCGGTCGCCGGCGCGGATCCCGATCCTTTCCGATGGTCCACCGGAAGTTGGTATAATAACGGTGACCGTATCGCTTTCAATTCTGAATTGAACCCCGATACCATCAAAACTTCCCAGCAACGGATCATTGGCTTCATGAAATTCTGCGGCAGAAATATAGTCCGAATGAGGATCCAGCCTTTGTAACAATCCCTCAATGGCTTTCTCTTCCAAAACCTTCTTACCCACGGTGTCGACATAATTTTTCTGAACATAGTCGATCACCTCTTTCAGCTTGTCATTTTTTCCGCCAATTGAAAGGATCCCTCCTGTCCTGCTTGTTAAAACAATCCCCAACAACAGACCCAATGCCAGAACCAGAGAAAAGTAAATGGGCATATAAGGATTGATTTTCTTCTTTTCCATAATAAAATTTTAGAATATTTCTTATTCGTGTAAAGAAATAAAGATATGCATCAAAAAAAAGCGGATTTTTGCTCCTGCAAAGATACTGAACCATGATCAAATACAGCCTGCTTGTGATTCTTTTAGCATTCCCGATGCTACAAGCCTCTGCCCAGACCCGGCAAAAACCTTATGAAAACAGCCATTACCTTATTACCGATTCGGTTCTTATCCACTATCGTACCTGGAATGATGATCTTTCTCATCCGAGAGGAAAAGTGCTGTTGATCCATGGATTCTGTGGTGCAACATTCTGCTGGCGCAACTCTTACGACACCCTGGTCAAGGCGGGATATAAGGTAGTGGCGGTCGATCTGCCGGGATTTGGTTACAGTGGACGTTCGGCCACGCTGAACCAATCACAGAGTTATCGTGCCAAGCTTCTCTGGGATATGCTGACAGCGATCGACGGGTCTGATACGACCCGGTGGAACATCGTTGGTCATTCCATGGGAGGAGGCGCTGCCGAGGCTGTGGCGCTGACCAACCCTGCCCGTACTAAAAGTCTTACGGTAGTAGCCGGAATGGTATTTATCAACAACAAGGATATTAACTCTGTCGTTGTCGGTCTGGTCAATACCCAACTGTACAAGTCGCTCCTGCTTATCTACGCCGAACATTCTTATCTCTCCTTCAACCACTTCCGAAGGGAATTGAAGAGTATCTACGGATATCAGCCTGATACGGCAACCGTCAATGAATATTTAATCCCGATGGCCATCGACGGCTCTGCAGAGACAGTCATAAACCTGATTGCCAATGCCAGGGAGATCAAACCATTGAATGCGGAAGGATTAAAACAAATTCCCGTCATGTTCATATGGGGGAAGAAAGACCGGACGATACGCTTGCGCAATGCAAAAAAAATCAAACGGGTGGCCCCAAATATTGAGTTGAAAGTTATTTCAACTGCGAAACATATTCCAATGGAAACGCACCCGCATGAGTTTAATACTTTTCTGATCGATTTTCTGGACCGGAATAACTGATTAATGTTTATCAGTATCTCCTGATTTACCGGTCTTCTTTTCCTTGTCCGGATCAGCCTTTTCCTCGAGCATAAATTTCACCGGGAGATTGAATTGCACATCGACCTTTTGACCCTTTTGTTCACCGGGAATCCATTTTGGCATCAGCTTTATCACCCTGACCAGCTCTTCGTCACATCCATGTCCTATTCCTCTCAGGATCTTGATATCGGCTACGCTGCCATCCGCACGGACAACGAACGTCGCATAAACAGTTCCGGTCACCTTGTTTTTCTTCGCTTCTTCGGGATATTGAATATTTTCTTCCCAGAATTTTTTCAGCGCCGCAGGTCCTCCCACAAAAGAGGGTTGTTTATCAACGACCGCATACACTGTTTTCTCCTTTTCTGCCTGCGGTGCGGCAGGAGTGCTGTTCAATATTTGTTTTTCTGATGTTTTATCCGGAGCTATGAGTAAAACTGGACTTTGCGAGATTTGCATCTCATTGTTTTTCCTGGATTGTTCACTGAAATAGGTGCTGGCTGAAAGTACAACAACGATAACGGTTAAAGCCGGGAACATGAGGAGGACCTTGGTTCTCATCCACTTTGTAGAACGATTTTTTGTCATCATAATAATGCGTTTTTTTAATACTGAAACATTAAAATTATTGGTAAATGAACTGATTTGTATTCCTATCGTCTTATTCATAATAAGTTCCTGATAACCTGATTTGTCATACCCGTTCTTTAAAACCCCTTCGTCCGCCAGGTATTCATGAATGCTTTTCAGATTCCGGGCGATCAACCATACAAACGGATTGAACCAGAATATGACCGTCAGGAACTCAAGAAAAATAACATCCAGCGTATGTCCCTGACGGATGTGGATCTGCTCATGAACAAGGATCGCCTCCAGATCATTGTTTTCAATTTCATTTTTATCAATGAAAATAATGTTGAAGAAAGAGTACGGCGAGCATGGCTGGTCAAGAAGAACCAGGTTGAATCCACGGTATTTTATTACTCTGTACCGGAGAACCATCATCGTCATCCGGATCAGTTGGAATAAAAAACGGACCAGGAACAGCATCATCCCGCAGAAATAAATTTTTGCGGCAATCTCAAACCATGATGAATGGTTTTGTGTCATGGCTTCGATTTTTCCGGAGGTGATCATTACCGGTTCCAGGATCACCGTCATGTTTGGCGCTTGTGTCAAAGGCAGGAACTGGACCGGGAATAAGGGTAAAAGGGTTGAGAAGCAAACAACACCCAGAAGATAAAACCGATTCATCCGGAAAAAGGTATCCTTGCGCATGAACAGCCAGTATACCAGGTAAAGGAGCATCATGCACCCCGACGATTCGATCAGATATTGAATCAGACTATTCATGGTTTTTTTCTTTTTGGTTGTCGATCTCGTTCTTTATCATCTCCTGAATTTCCTGAAGCTCTTCAATACTCAGCTTTTCCTCCCTGGTGAAGAAAGAGGCGAGGGAAGGATACGAATTGCCAAAATAATTGGCGATGAAATTCCGGAAATGGGATTTTGCATATTCCTTTTTAGAGATAAGGGGATAATACTCATAGGTGCGTCCGTAAGCCTTATGTGCCACAAATCCCTTTTGTTCAAGAATACGGATGATGGTTGAAACGGTGTTGTACGCAGGTTTCGGTTTTGGAAATTTTTCGAGGATATCGTGTACCAGCCCTTTTTCAAGTTTCCAAAGAACCTGCATGATCTGTTCTTCGGCTCTGGTCAGTTCCCTGATCACATCTCCTGTTTTCGTGTTCAATTCCATTATTTCAAGGTTTTGATATAATTTGATTGATTCTTTTCTTTGTATAGTCATGATATGAAACATGCATAGGCAGATTTGTCACTTCCTGATCCGGTTCACTGCTGTTGCGAAGGAAATCCTTATAGTAAGGCAAGGCCTTTTCGGGTTGTTGCAAATAATAATCATACTGATAAGCAATTTTAAACAGCAGCTTTTTATTGTCGGGGAATGTCTCATACGCTTTTTTCAGGATACCCACCGCGGTATCCGGTTGATTTGCCATGGTATAAGCAGCAGAAAGCTCAATGTAGAGGGTTGATAAAAACTGATCGGAGGGCATTAACAGGGTCAATGTCTTATTAAGGTAGATCAATCCGGTATCCAGCAACATGGAACGATGGGCGGATACCCCGTAATAAAAACACACTTCTGCATCGGTGGTATCCATCCGGAATGCCTGCCCGAACAACGGTTCCGCTTTATAAAAGCTATCCTGCTTATAATAACACAGCCCAAGATATTTCTTAACAAATTTGGATCCGTCTCCCAGATCGCTGCATTTCATGAATTTTCTTTCCGCTTCGGGATAATTTTTCAGAAGATAATGACAGTAACCATTCAAACGTAATATACCATCGTTGACAGAATCACGGATGAGATAATTTTCCGACAACTCCAATCCCTTTTGCACCTCCCTGGTTATTATATACAAGTTGATCAGCTTCCCGGTAGTTCCCGGATCCGAAGGATTCCGTTCCAGTACTTTCCTGAAAAAGCTGATGGCAGAGTCGGGTTGGTTCAACTCCGTATAACAATTGCCCAGTTGTTTCAAGATAAACGGGTTGAGCGAATCCAGCCTGACCAAAGAAACCAGGAGTTCTTTCGCTTTGTCAAATTCATCGGTGTTATAATAAATATTAGAAAGGTGAATGATAAAAAATTGATTTCCCGGATCCAGTTGGATAATTTTTTTACAGACGTCTACCGCTTCGCAGGTATTTCCAAGCTGGCGGTAGTTATTTACCAGATCGAACAATACCGGTATGCTGGTCGAGTCAAGAAGGAGCGCTTTGATCAGAATGGTATTGGCTTCACGGAATTTAAAACAGGCCGACAGAGCCCTGCTTTTATATAAATGCATCTGTACATTACTGCTGTCATTGTACAGGAACCGGTCGGCCGCTTTGATTGCATCATTGAACTGAAAGTTTTCAATTAATTCCTTCACCTCGTTTAAAGCATCCTGCGACTGTCCTTTCAGTAAAGGAAAATAAAGAAGAGAAGTACAAAGTAGAAATAAAGCAAAGTGAAACTTCCGGTTCTTCATTATCAGATTTGATATTTGTTTTTGATCATGCAAATATACAACGTAGTTTTTAGTTTGTCAACTAATTTATTAGTTTTATACAGAAAATATTTACTAAATTACCAGATAAAAGAACCGTTTCATCGAAAAGATTTCGCCGGTATGAACGGTCTAAAGGGAAATCATCTGTCTGAAAACACTTCGGGGATTCTTTGTCCCTCTACTTCACGAGCACTATTTTTTTCGCTGCAACCGAGTTTTGGGTCTTTAAGATAAGCTGATATACCCCGGCCGGAATTTCATTGCCGGTGAATTCGACAGTATGAATACCCGGACAGAGGGTCCGGTCCATTAGCGTACGAATCAGGACTCCCTGCATGTTATAGATTTGGAGTATGGTGACGGTTGTTTCTCCGATACGGAAAGAAAGAGTGATGATATCGCGGAACGGATTGGGATAGGTACGGAAACTCAGATCGTCGGCTGGCTTCACTGGTTCAGCAATTCCAACCGGATGGCTGAATTTATATTTCATGACCATTTTCATCAGTTTCCGTGCATCAAGCGTATCCATATAATATAAAGGAAAACTTAAAAGGATGGTTCTGAAATCATCCCCAAGATATTCGAGACCTACTGCTTTGTCCTTCATGATACTGGACGGATGACGGGAATCAAACCGGTAAATTACTCCCGCACCCTTACCGGGTGTTACCACCTCAACATTGTAAATCTCTCCGGGGTACGTGGGTTCCATCCATTTCATGGGATCCACATTCAGGGTGTCGTAATTTGAGGCCACCGGATAGGCACGGTACATGAAATTATTGATCTTACGGTCGACAGTGTCTACTTTAAAATATTTGCTTATAAAAAAATTGGTGTCAAATTTAGTCGGGTAGGCGGAATTATGAGCAAAATAACGCGAAGGGGTAAATCCCGAAAACATCATATTTCCCCCATTTGCAAAGAAGGTGATTAATTTCAGTCCAAGGGAATCGGTTGGATAATCAAAGTCCTGGTTGTTGATCAGCCAGAGGACATTCTGGTATCGTGCAAGAGTTCCGAGAGCCAGAGGTTTCTCCTTGTTCATATCATGCCAGACGAACGGAATGGTATCGAGCATTGCACGGTAATAGCCGGCAACACTGTCGGGAGTGGTTTTGTTACCTTTCAGGCAGGCTACCACCAGCAGGGTATCGGTGAAACCAAAACGGGCAGCATTGACCTCGGCGGAAGGCATACTTTCCTCCAGCGAATCATTGATGGTCTTCAGGATATAGTAATAATCCTTTCCCCCGGTGGCACTGTTATCGTAATAGATGGTATCGGTGATCGGGCTTGAATTCAATATGGAATATCCCGACCCTGAAATCCCTGAGCGGTAAAGGTTAAACCCGAGAATATTTGCATTGGCAGTCGGTTTCCAGGTGAGGGTAATATTTTCTTTTAACGATTTTGCAGCCAGTCCAACGGGATAAGGAATTCTTTGTTGTTCCATCAGTGTGGCCATTGCTCCCCTTGTAATCTCCGCACAGTATTCAATGTTACAATTATCAATGACATCGGAGAGTTGGTGCCAGTTTGGGCTGAAGTCCATCTCTTCCAGGTAAGCCGACGGGAAACCCCATGACCAATAACTGTATGAATCAGATCCTGATGCAGCATCCTCATCGGGAATAAAAACGTTTAGATCGGTATATCGTTGGAAAACATCGGCCATCAGGTCTGCGGCCCATTCAAAGTATATGTATTTATATATCTTTACCTCTTTCAGGCTGTCGGGGTTGTTTGAGATCATATCCATATTAAGCATGTACCGGATATCTCTTCCTGTTTCCCTGGCTGTTTGGGCATCAAACCACGATCCTAATAAACCCAGTTCTTCTGCGGCAAACAATATAAACTGGATGGTCGCTTCCGGACGGTAATCCATTTTTTTCATGATCCTGGCTATTTCAAGGGTAGCGGCGACTGCGGTGCTGTTATCATCCGCACCCGGGGCAGCAACCATCGGATCGGGAGAACTGTAAGAATCATAATGCCCTCCGACAAGATATTCCTCTTCCGGGGCGCTCAGTCCTTTGAAGGTGCATACGACGTTGTACTGCCAGGTCGTGTCAATATGGGTGCCGGTCCAGTTCGAGTAGTTGATAAATGAATCGAGTTTCACATCGGTATAGCCATACGCCTGAAATTTTTTCAATATCCAGTTTGCGATTTCTTTCCGGTTTTCCCGTAGCATAAAACGGGTTCCGTAATTCACCATATGCTCCATTGTCGAACGGATACTATCGGGATTGATCTGGCCGATACAAGAGACGATAAAAGGATCGACCGACCGCTTGACGATATCCTTTCCACCGGAATTTTCATTATACCAGGTCCCTTTTAACGGGAATGTGGGTTTTTCATCATAAAATTGCTGGGCGTTGAGGACCGGAGCACATAACGTAAGTAAAAGTGCCACCGAAGCTGATAAACAGGAAAATTTCGTTTTCATTTGTAAATGTTTTAAGATTTTAGAGGTTCCATGGAATATCCGTCATTATTATCCGCGGTTTTAATAAACGGCGTTTGGATGGATATTTTACGTGTTAAAATTTAATACTATATCGGTTACAGTGAAAATCCATAATAATCAGTTGTCTGGATTAAGGGATTTCCGTAAAAATAAAAGGTTCTGTTCCGGATTTAAAAGTACTAAGGTTCCTGATATTTTAAAAATATTTTCGACGAAAGAATGAAATTGAATGGCATAAGAAATAATATCCTCTTTGATTTTTATTATCAGAAAAAACCATATTTCAGGATTTTTTCGGAATTTAGCCCGCTAAACAACCTGCTTATGAGTTCAACATCTACCAATTTAATATCTCTTTTTGAGAATACAATCCATAATAACTGGGAACTCCGCTCCCTGAGTGATTACGGAGGCGATAGTTTTTCATACAAGAACGTAGGAGAGAAAATTCTCAAAATTCACCGGATATTTAAAGCATGTGGTATTAAAAAAGGAGATAAAATTGCCCTGCTTGGGAAAAATTCTGCCCATTGGGGTATATTTTATCTGGCCACGGTCACGTATGGGGCTGTTATCGTACCTATTCTGCCGGATTTTAAACCGGCAGACATTCACTTTATCGTGACCCATTCGGATTCTGTGATTCTCCTGGTTGAGGATACTCTGTATAAAGATCTGGATCCCGGGGCAATGCCGTCGTTAAAGGTAATTTTGAGTATCCCCGAATTATCGATTCTTCATTCGGGAGATCCCCTGTTATCGTCGGATGTGACCATGGCCATCAGGGAGCATGGGGAATTAATGGCAAAAGGCATCTCTCCTGAGATGATCCAATTCCCTCATTGCGATGGCGACGACATTGGTGTTATCAGCTATACATCCGGGACTACAGGATTCTCCAAGGGAGTCGTTCTTCAGCATAAAAGTCTGCTCGGGAATATTCTTTATGCCCGGCTGAATATGCCGCTGAATCCAAAAAACAAGATCCTCTCTTTTCTGCCATTAGCTCATACCTATGGTTGCGCTTTTGAATTTCTGTTTCCGTTTACTGTGGGTTGCGATATTACTTTCCTAACCAGGACCCCGTCGCCAAAAATCATCATGCAGGCCTTCCAGGAGATCCGACCGGATTTGATCCTTTCTGTTCCGCTGGTGATCGAAAAAATATATAAATCGCAATTAATTCCCGTGCTCCGGAAACCCCTGATAAAAATTCTGAGCCACACTCCTTTGCTTAACCAGATCATTTATAAAAAGATCCGGGATAAGATGGTTGCTGTTTTTGGAGGGAATTTCCGGGAGTTGATCATCGGGGGTGCTCCTTTCAATACGCAAGCCGAACAGTTCTTTAAAAAAATGAAATTTCCTTTTACCGTAGGATATGGCATGACTGAATGTGGTCCGCTTATTTCATATGCTTCATGGAAAACCACCCGTTTAGGAGCCTCCGGACGTATTGTGGATGAACTTGAACTCCGGATCGATTCGACCGATCCGTACCGTGTGGCCGGAGAAATTCTCGTACGTGGAAATCATGTCATGCTGGGATATTATAAAAATGAAGAGGCAACGCATGCCGTGATAGACGCAGACGGGTGGCTTCATTCGGGGGATCTCGGGATTATCGACAAACATGGGAACATCTTTATCAAAGGTCGAAGTAAGAGTATGATCCTCGGCCCTTCAGGCAAGAACATCTATCCGGAAGAGATTGAATCTATTTTAAACAATCGCTTTCTGGTGATGGAATCGCTGGTCATTGAACGCGGAGAAAAAATGATCGCCCTGATCTATCCGGATGCCGATGCCATGGAAAAAGCCGGGATAACCTATGAACAGTTACCGGAATTGTTTAAAGCCTATCTTCATGACCTGCATCACCATTTTCCGAAATATATCCGGATCGCTGATTTTGAAATTGTTACTGCCGAATTTGAGAAAACCCCTAAAAAAAGTATTAAAAGGTTTTTATACAAATAAAAGAAGTCCTGACAAATATAATCCTATTGATATCTTCCCGTCATCTGTTTGTAGCGGGTCATCGTCAGGTTATAAGCAACAAGCGCATCGGTATAATGATTCCGGGATTGCTGTAAAATCATTTGTGCTTCAAGCATATCGGAAATATTTACCGTTCCTGCCAGATAATTATCCCGGTTTATCCGTAAATTTTCTTCCGCCTGTTTTATTGATTCGCGGGAAACTTCAACCTGTTTGTAGGCTTCCCATAGGTTAAGCCAGGTTTGCTGAATTTGCAGGGACAGAAGTTCCGAAGCATTTTTACTGTTGTTCCGGGCTATCTCTTCCCTGAGCTTGCGTTCTTTAATGTTGTACGACGCTTCCCACCACCCCGAGATCGGGATCCTGGCCGTGGCAAAAGCAATGGTGTTGCCCTCCTGATCTCCAAACAGATCGGTATAATAGGATCCGATCCCGACACCGACCTCGGGAAGATATTCGCCAATTTTCATCCTTGTCTGTAATTCCTCCGCCTGGATACTTTGCTGCAGAAGTTTGTATTCTTGACGATTTTCCAATGCCTGTTCTGGATTAACATACATGGTGGCAGGAGAAATTAGTACCGACAGGGTATCCACAAGCTGAATGGCAGTATCTGCACCCGTTCCCATAGTCTGGTTCAATGCCAGGGTGGAGAGGTAGATTCCGTTTTCCAGTTGCATCCGGTCAACTTTCAGATCACCCTGTTTAAGCATGACCTTCATTACATCATTCCGGTTTATCAGACCGGCACTCCAGGCATCATTGGCCTGTTTATAGAGAGTGTCGAGCAGTTTTTCGCCAAGAACGAGCGTTTTCATCTTCTCTTTCAGGGATACAACCTGCCAGTATTGTTCTTCTGTTTTCAGGATGACCTCGTTTCTCGATAAAATTCCACGGCTGATGTTTACATCCATTCCCAACCGGGCTAATTCATTTCCGGTAATAATCCGTCCTCCGGCAAAAAGAGGTTGTATCGCCGTGATAAAACCAAGGGATCCTTTTTCAAAAAAAGATAAGGAGACATCCGGAAAATAAGCAAACTGTTGCGCCGTGATCAGGTTAACCGGATTGCCGTCGAAGACGGGCAGGTTTCCGCCAGAGATATTCATATTCATAAGCGGATTTTTTGCCTTAAAAGCCAATCCGGTGGCTTTTATATCTGGAAAATACTTGGTAAAAGCCATCCTCTTTATCTGCCGGGAAGCCTCCACCTCGAGGTTTGAGTTTTTGATCTTTGCATTATTCTCCAGGGCTATTCGTTTACAATCCTCCAGCGAATACCGATTCTGGGACTGAAGCGGTGAAATAAAAAGAAACGGAATAGCAACGGATAAAATCCCTGCAAAAAGTATTGCAGCCGGTATCTTATTTTGAAATCCGGCGATTGTTTTGTTTGCCTTCTTTGTATCGATCCTTCTGAAAATCAGCCAGTATATGACTGGCAGGATGAAAACGACCAGGACCATGGAAAGGATCGTACCGAAGCTAATTACCACTCCCATGGGCGCCCAGAGGGCGCTCTTGCTTACAACCATCGGGATCACTCCCATCGAGGCCGCTGCCGAAGTAAGGAAAATCGGTCGCATCCTTCTTTTTCCTGCCTCCAACGCTGCCTCTTTCACCGAAAATCCTTTTTCGATCCTGAGTTCTTCGGCATAATCCATCATGATTATTCCATTCCGGACCAAAATTCCGATCACACTTACTACTCCAAGAATGGAGGTGATGCCGAATTCGACTCCCATAATCAATCCGCCGAGTGTCGCTCCGAGAATAGTCAGCGATGAAGACAGAAGAACCAGAAGTGCCAGGTTGATCTTTTTAAAATGAAAGACCAGGATCAGGAAAATAATAAACACACTCATCATCAACCCGGTTATTAACGGTGAAATATTATCATTATCCGATTCATAGGCTCCTCCGAATGCCATTGAAACTCCATTTTCCAGATGCGTTCCTTCGGCGATTTTCCGGATTTCAGGAAAAATATCGTTCACCCGGGTGCCCATCGTTACATCGGCCATAACAGTGATTGTCCGTACTCCATTCCGTCGTACGATCTGTCCCTGATTCCAGTCGGGTGATACCGTGGCAATTTGCCGCAAAGGCACTGATATTCCGGGAACAACCGAGTGAATATATTCATTTGCTATATCTCCATTGGCCGTCGAATCGGTATCTTCTGTTTTGATGACCACCGGTAAGGAATTTTTATTTTCCCATAACGTTGTGACCGGTAACCCATTCAGATTTAAAGCAAGATTGGCGGCAACAGTCGATTTATTGATACCGAGCCGGTTTGCTTCGGTGGCATCAAGGGTTATCAGAACGCCGGGTAAGAATTCTTCAAAATTAGTTCTCACCGAACTGATCCCTTTTACATCCCGGATCCTGACCATTAAATTTTTTGAAGCTTTAGTCAACTTACCAATGTCTTCACCCGAAAACCGTATCTCGATCGGTGCTGCCACCGGTTGGTAATCCAATTGTTTGAACTTTACATAGGCATTCGGAAAATAATGAGCATATTTTGCTGAATACTTATCCAATAATTCTTCGGTGGCCCTATTGGACTTGGCATTCACAATGAATTGTGCATAATTTTTCGATGGTAATTGCGGTGCATACGTGGTATGGAACCGGGGTGAACTAGTGCCGATGAATGAGGTGATTGAAACGATTTTTTTATCCTTTTTTAAAAATTCTTCAAGACTGTCTGCAACCCGGGCAGTTTCTTCAAGCGCACTCCCCCTGGGGAGGTAAATCTCAACGGCAAACTGATTTCGTTCGGCAAGGGGCATCAATCGCTGAGGAATCTTGGTAAATAAAACGATTCCGATAACAACCGCCAGAACCCCCATTCCGATTGTCCATCCAGGATGTTTGAATGCCTTCAATAACAACTTATCGTAAATCTTCTGAATGATTTCAAGAAAGGTGCGTCTCTTCTTTATTTTCCCGGTTTGGTTGGTTTTGAATCCCTTTTTAATAAAAAAGTATTGTAAGAATGGGATTACCAGCATGGCAACCAGCAAGGAGATCCCCAAAGAAAGGGTGACGGTCCATGGAAACAGGAGTACGAAATCTCTGAAGGTTCCCTTTAAAGTAAAGAGAAACGGGAAGAAAGTAATACTGATTGCAAGCGTTGCAGATAAAATAGCTTTAAAAAATCCCTGAGCGCTTGTGATAGCCGCATTCCAGGGGGTAATGCCGTGATCGAGTTTATCCATATAGCTATCCACGATGATTACCGAATTATCGACAATCATTCCCAGGACGACGATCAACGCTGCCAGGGTCACTGTATTAAGCTCCATACCTGTAAGGTACATGATGCCAATCGAAATAAATACCGTAATAGGAATGGAAGCCGCCGAAACGGAAGCGGCCCGGAAGGGTAACAGCAACATTGTGACCAGGATGACGGCTAAAATCGCGAAAAGGAATTCCTGAAGAAATGTCTTGATGGAATCGCGCACAACACCGGGCTGATCGGCAATGCGACTTATCGAAATTCCATCTGGTAACTCTTCACGAAAATCCTGAAGCACCTGATCAACCTCTCTGCCAAATTCAACAATATTATTTCCTTCCTGCATTTCCAATGAAATCAGCAGGCATTTTTTTCCGTTATTTTCAATATAACTCTCCGGAACCGGATATTCCCTGACTATCCTGGCAACATCTTTCAGGCGAATGATGTTCCCCAGCGGATCTGAATAGATAATTTGGTCGGCGATGTATTCTTCGTTCGGAAATGACTCGGAAAGATGAACAGGGATCTCTATTTTATTATTCTTTATCGTCCCGCTGGAGGTAGTCAGTCCCTGGGTAAACAGATTGGCCAATAAGGCGGTTGAACTCATTCCGAGATTGGTCAGTTTTTCCGGCTCAAGATAAACGGTGATCTGTTCTTTCTGAAGGCCATAACGGCGGATTTTCGACACCGGCTCAAGGGTCCGGAGTCTGCTATCCAGGCGGTCGAGATATGACTCTAATTCACGATAACCCGAATGATCCGACTCAAGTGCAATCAGCAACGCCGAAGTGTCTCCAAAATCACTGTCGGAGAATAGTGCCATTACTCCGGTGGGAAGTTGGGTTTTAAGCAAAGTCAGTCCATGGTTCAGTTTCGACCAGAATTCATCAGCATCTTTCACATTGTCAGAAAGTTCGACAAAAATGATCATTATCCCCTCCTTCGATACCGAATATGTTTTTTTCTTCTTTATCTCTTTAAAGCCAAATAGATATTTTTCCACCTTATCGGTAAGTTGTTCTTCCACCATGGATGAAGTTGCTCCCGGGTAGACACCGATCACCAATCCTTGCCGGATGGTAATTACAGGAAATTCCTGACGGGGCATTTTAATTAAGGCGAAAACGCCAAAAAGTACAAGCAAACCAACGACAAGCAATACGATCTGCCAATGTTTCATGGCAGACTCTACGATTCCCAATTTAGTTTTCATCTTGATTAACAATTTGAATTTTACTCTTCTCATCCAACTGTTGAAATCCCTCAGTGACAATCGAATCTCCTGCCAGTAATCCCTGGGTAATAAACACTCTGCCGCTGCGCACTGAACCGGTTTGCACTTGTCTTTTTATGACTTTCTCCGACGATGGATAAGCCAGATAAATATATTTCTGCCCGGTTTCATCCACCTGAACCGCAAACAAAGGGATTGTGACGTTCGAAGCCGGATCGGGTTCCGTCAATGAAACCCGGCAAACCATACCCGGCATCAATATTTCATCATGGTTTTCGACCGTGATCTTAACTTCATAGGTGTGTGAAATGGCGTTGGCCACGACTCCTTTTTCAGTAATTCGTCCCTGAAAAACCGAGTTATTCAGTGCAGGTACCTGTATGGTTGCCAATTGGCCTTTCCGGATCCGCGCAATTTCATTTTCAGGGACAGAAACCTTTACAAGTACTTTTTCAATGTTTATCAATGTCATCACTGTTTTCAGGGGAATGACATTTTCTCCCGGTTCCAACGCTCTGTTGCCAATAATTCCATCGGCCGGGGAAAACAGTTCACAATCCGATAAATTTTTTCTTGCGATCTGTGTTGCTGCTCTTGTCTGGGCAAGACCGGTCTCTATCTCGATAAATTTGATCTCCGGAAGACTCCCTTTCTGATAGAGTTGCGATAACCTCCGGTAAGCATCCTCCGCCTGGGTTTCTTTGGAAAGCGCCATTTCGTATGCCTGTTGGTAACTTTGTGCATTGACAGAAGCCAACCGCTCCCCTTTCTGCACCTTCTGACCTTCCGACGCAAAAACGCCTTCCACCATCCCGGTAATCAGAAAACTTAACGGAACGGAGACTGATTCTTCGACGGTGCCGATGTAATATGGAGATTTTTCCTGCGACGGCCGGATAACCTCAACCCTGACCTTTACTTTCTGATCTCTCCCGGCCGGATTGGTATTTTCTTTACATCCCATGATTGCCGTTAACATGATCAGCAATACTACTTTATACATACCGTTTTTCATTGATTTTAATTTTGTTTTTAATGGATATTTCATCCTGTTTAGTTATTACAACGATTTGGCTTACAACATAAAACGTTTATCGTATTCTGGTCGAAAAAAATATAAAAAAAATTATCTTTTCAGCCCTCTGAGAAATATTTCACTTAAAAAATTGATTCTTGTATCCCAGTCGGGAAATTTTTCTTCGACAATCAGATCGAGCGTAATACCACGCATGGCAGATGTAATTACATAAGAAAGAAGATCAAGGTTTCGTTCAATTTCACTTACCCATTCTTTATTTTTCATTCCAAAGGCAAGGATCTCTTTGATACATTGCACCTCATGGTTATCCATCTTGTACTTCAGATTGACGATTGTTTTCAGATTTTCACCAATTTCACCTTTGATGATCTGAAAAAGCAGAATCCGATGCTTGATCGAATTGATCATTGTTAAAAAATAGATACGCAATTTGTCTTCACCGGTTCTGCCATTTTCAACTGCTGTCATGACTTCCCTGAATACATCACGGATTTCGTTGGTGATAACCGCTTCAAATATTTCGTCTTTGTTTTTGAAATAGTAATACAGGGTGCTTTTCCCCTTACTTAAAGCCCTGGCAATGTCTTCCATGGTCGTTTTTAACAGGCCAAAACGCTGGAAGAGAGTCCGTGAAGCTACGATTATCTCTTCCCTGATTTGTTCTTCTTTATTCATTTCATCTTTGACTTTTCGACTTATTTCGTTTTCGGGTCCAAAATTACAACAATTTTCCTAATTCAGTATCCATGCAAAAAAAATAACTGATTATTTTCTTAATGGATGTTTTTCTGTTGCAAAAAAAAAGAGCGGGGTTCATACCTGTCAGGTTCGGAAAGTCTTTGTAATTTTCGGTATTAAAAATAATTTTGCAAGACCGGTAAAATGAAATATCCATAGGAACATCGTTCATGCAAACCGCGGATGATAATAATGGATATTCCATGTGACCAATGAAATATAAAATTATTAACACATGAAAATAATGAAATGGCTTTCTCTTGTTAATGGTTTTTTATTTTTAGCTTTTGTTTCCGCTCATTCTCAGGAGCTGAACCTGAATGAAATCCTTGACAATTATTTTAAAATAAGCGGATTGGATGTTTTTCAAAAATCAAGGAGCATCATCATCAAGGGAACATTGACTCAGCAGGGTATTGCATCGATGATGATCACTAAATTGCGTCCGGATAGATACAGGATGGATTTTTCGATCCGGGGTGCTCCTGCAATACAAGCATATGACGGAAAGACTGCTTGGTGGACAATGCCCTGGATAGGTAACAGCAGACCCCAGGTCATGCCTGAAGAGTTAGCGAAAGATCTGAGAATAAAAGCCGATTTTGACGGTATTCTTTTTAACTGGAAAGCAAAGGGGCATTTTGTCGAACTGGTCGGAATGGAGTCGTTGGATAGCATCAGAGTCTATAAAATTAAAGTGATAAACAAAGAGGAAGGAATAGAATATTATTTTATTGATAATGAGAAGTTTTACTTACGAAAAAGAGTTTCATACCGCAAACAGAAAGATAAAGAAATTGAGGTAGAGAATTGGTTCAGCGATTACAGGAATATTGACGGAGTTCTGATTTCATTCCTCAATGAAAACAAGATAGAAGGACGTACCATTTCGGTATTAAAATATGAATCGGTCGAACTGGGAGAGCCGGTCGATGAAAAAATTTTTGAGTTCCCGCAACTCAAAGAATAAGTGAGATGGTCATTTCCATTTTTTCGAGGCACCCCGTCCTCCAAGAAAGCCCCAACCTCCACTTCCAATTAAAAACCCAAAGGCATACCAGGCTCCGTTATTATTCTGGGCATACACGGTGATGCTTTTATTCCATAAACTGATGATAAGATCAACCGGTGCTATAAATCCATGCCAAAGACCGGCCCAGAATCCATAGGTATGTCCTTTCAGACATTCTGTTACCAGTTCACTGTTGGCGCAGCCTGATAACAAGACCGTTAAGAATAAAATTGCTACCGTGATGTAGACTCTGTTTTTGTTTTGAATTGCTTTCATTTGTTAATAATTTTAAATTTAATGGTCAAATGGAATATCCATTATTATCATCCGCGATTTGCATGAGCGATGTTCGGATGGATATTTCATGTGGATAAAATTTGAAGGAATATGCATCTGTTTTTGACTCCGTTAAATACAAAAATAAGGAATTCTCATTTGATAATGTTTGATTTTTTAATGCTCTCCCTTTGTCCTGGGAAATTTAAGAAAGATCAAAATAATTCTTTTAAATTTTTTTTTTGCATATATATTGATTTGTTCATTTTTATATAATTTTGGTATAATGGAATATTCAAGCGGGTGATCATGAACTGGTCTTTTTTAAAAAAGATAAAAAAAATAAAATTCAGGTTATCGCTGGTCATTTTATTTCTTGCAGGTATTATTATTGCCTGGGGTGGGTTCTGGATAGCGAAATGGCGGAGTGAGAGTGTCGATACAAAGATCCGGAACGAGATCCTGGTGCAGACAGTTGAGATTGCACAATCCATTGACCCGCTGCTGGTTAAGGTATTGAAATTTGACTCATCGGATTTAACTCTTCCCGCATATCAACTGATCAGGGATCAGATGATCGCTTATGGGCAGATAATCAAACATAGGGGAATATACAGTATGGCACTGAGGAATAATGTCCTAGTATTTGGTCCCGAAAATTATCCTGCAGGAGATCCAATGGGTACCGGTTACCCGGGTACCGTTTATGAAGAACCCAGTCAATCGGATTTCGATATTTTCAAAACTAAAAGACCCTTTGTTGCCGGACCTATAACGGATGAATATGGAAGTTTCATTTCCGGAAGCGCTCCTATCCTGGATCCAGCGACAGGAGAGGTTTTAATGGTGGTTGGAATTGACATTCTTTCTGAAGATTGGGAACACGCGATCAGAGATGCCAGAAAATTTCCTGTTATCGGTACCCTGCTGATCCTGATACTTATTGGAGTTGGTTATTCCCTGATCCATTTCAGGGACAAACTTCCTGAAACTATCCAACAACATTACCGTCATATTGAAACTTATCTGGTGGCCATTTCCGGGATGTTCGTGGTTACAGGAATAACGCTTGTGGTTCGTGAGTATGAAGAAAATGAAAAGCAAAATCTCTTCCAGTTAAAATCAAAAAGCTATTCCGGTGAAATAAAAAATGAATTTTCAGGGATAAAAACAAATTTATCTATCCTGGGGAATTTTTTTACCAGCAGCCAGTTTGTCGATAATCAGGAATTTAAGACATTTACAAGTCTGATGACCTCTCATTCATTTCCCGTTTCTTATCTCTGGGTTCCCGATATTGCTGATTCCGAGAATCTCCGGCCTCATCTGATCCAATATGCGGAACCACAGTCATCGGAAAGATTTATTCCAGGATTTGATTTAAATTCTGTGCAATCCTATACTAAGGCGATGATGGTTTCGACCCAAACGGGATTGGTAACCTGCGCTGATCCGGAACTGATGATCTTTGATCACCGTAAACAATCAATTGCTTTGTCTTTTCAATGGATTTGCAAAACCGGTTGTACTTCCGGGAATCCTTCAGCCGCGACGCAAGTCAAACAAAATTCCGGTTTTACAGTTGCTGTAATTGGTTTACAGTCAATCCTCAGGAGTTCTTTATTTTCTTATAACGTCAATGAACCGCTGATGCATTTTGATCTGGTCGATCTCATGAACAAAGATGATCCCATGATAGTGGCAACATATCCCGATGACCAGGAAAATATCATTAATTGTTCTTTTGACCAACAGTATTTGAAGCGGTTACGTAATGCTGCGGTTAGTCCTTTGTTTATTTTTGGCAGAGCTTTTGCGATCTGCAGTCATTCCACCGATAATTCCTATCCGGAGGTATTTTTTAATACCTGGTGGATCGTGGCATTGGTCTTACTGGCTCTGACAATTTTCCTGACCCTGTTCGTACGCTATCTTCAAAACCGGCATGTTTCGATGGAGAGAATGATCCGGCTAAGAACATCTGAACTGGAAAGGACTAAAGAGAAAGCCGAAGAGAGTGACCGGTTGAAATCGACTTTTCTTGCCAACATGAGTCATGAAATACGTACTCCGATGAATGCAATCATGGGTTTTGCTTCTCTCATTTCCGAACCCGATGTGACCTTCGAGGATCGTAAAAAATTTTCCGGAATTATACACTCACGTTCTAATGATCTGCTTCACCTGGTTAATAACATTCTTGAAATTTCGCAAATCGAATCGGGAAATGCTGCCGTTATAAAAAGCAAAATCAATCTGAATAGCCTTCTTGACGAAATAAAAATGGTCTCGCTTCAAAAATTAGACCGGATGGATAAGAAGGGATTGGAGTTGGTTCTTGAAAAAACCCTGTCCGATGATCAGTCCATCATTATTACGGATGCATATATTGTAAAACAGGTTTATTCAAATCTTATCGATAATGCCATCAAATTCACCCCGGGTGGCAGCATTCATTTTGGTTATTATCCTCCCGAAAATGGCAAACTGACCTGTTACGTTAAGGATACCGGTATCGGAATAGAAAAAGAAAGCCAGGCCATAATTTTTGAACACTTCCGGCAAGCAGATATTGATAATCCAAATCAATATGGCGGAACAGGATTAGGTCTTTCCATTTGTAAAGGTTCATTAAAATTATTAGGGGAAACAATCCGTGTTGAATCAAGTCCGGGAGAAGGCAGTATCTTTTATTTCACCCTGCCTTATTTGCCTGAAGAGAATCCGGCAGCCTTATCAGATTCACCTTCTACCGATAAAAAAGAGTCGGAAAACTCGGATTGGAGCGGTACAAAGATAGTGCTTGTAGAGGATGATGACTGGAATATGGAGTATTTAATGACAATTTTGCAACACACCAAGGCTGAATTAATTTGTATCTCCAGTGGGAAATCATTACGAAATATTTATCCGACGCTTGGCGAGGCAGATTTGATTTTACTTGATATCCTTTTACCCGATGCAAACGGCTGGGAGCTCGCAAAGGAAATTAAAAGCCGGTATCCCAAAGTGCCAATCATTGCCCAGACAGCCCTGGCTATGCCGACCGACCGGAAAAAAAGTTTTAATGCAGATTGTGATGATTATATTACAAAACCGATCAACCGGAAGATTTTGTTACGGATGATGAAGAAATACCTTGATCATTAAGAATGATATCGTGATCAAAAAACTATTAATTTTTTATTTATGACTTTCCTGGAACTTGTCTCGATCCGTCAAAGTACGCGGGCCTATGATCCTGTCCGAACTGTTGAAACCGATAAACTTGAACGATGTATCGAGGCCCTTCGCCTGGCTCCATCTGCCTGTAATGCCCAACCATGGAAACTGGTCGTGGTAACAGATCCTGAATTGAAAAACAAAGTCGCCGACGCAGCCTCAGCAAAATGGCTTGGATTTAATACTTTTCCCCGGCAAGCTCCGGTTTTAATCGTTATTGTCCGCGAAGAGGCGAATTTGACCTCAAAGCTGGGCACCCTCTTAAAGGATAAGCCCTATCCGTTGATGGATATCGGTATTGCAGCCGTACATTTCTGTCTGCAGGCGACCGATGAGGGGCTTGCGACATGTATGATGGGATGGTTTGATGAACCCACGGTAAAAGATATCCTGGGCATTCCCAAAAAGAAACGGGCAGAATTGATCATTGCCTTAGGCTATCCGACAAAACAAGACATCCGGAAAAAAATCAGGAAACCAAAAGAACAGATATGTTCTTATAACCGGTACTGATCAAAGAATATATCATTATTGCGAATCTTCTTTCAGATCCTCTTCTTTTGCATTTTTGATCTGCAGGAGTACATCGGCCGGAATTTCATCAGAAAATATGGTTTCTTCAACCGATTCATCCTGATTCCCGCGTCCATATTTGAATTTGGGATTTTCCTGAGTCCCAAGGATCCTTATCGGGATCCCGAAAATCCCAAAGGGAGGAAGGCCTAACCGTGTCTTGAGATTCAGTTTTCCGCTAAAGTTCGTCTCTCCTTCCATCCTTAGACGGAACCCTGCAATTTTTATTTTCGTCCTCTCCAGGGTGATCACGTTGTTTTTGATCCTTGTTCTGAGTTCAACTTTTGACAGGTTGGGATTTTTGATTTTTTCCTTATCAAGATTTTTACTCATGGCTGTGAAGAGTTTTAATCCCAAAACTTTGACCTTTTCCAGGGAAAGGATTCCGTTCCCTTCAAGGGAAGAATAGACAGGATTCATTCCATCGGTCAGCCTGCCTTTCAGCGTATAATCGAGGGAGATGATCCCCTCGCATTTTCCGGCCGAGGCAGATAGATTCCTGAATAATTCCACTTCATTGAAGGCTCGTTTAACATCGAAATCCCGGGCACTGATATGGAAGTCGAAAAAGGCCTTATTGACATCAAGACTCCCGTATGTTGCATTCAAATCCACGTTACAACCGATAATTCGGCATTTCATATCTTTCATTAATATCAGCCCCTTCTTTATTTCCACCTTTGCTAAAAGGTTGGTTATGTCAAGTTTTTTGAAACTGATCTTTTTCAATACTGCATTCAGTCCTATTTCCAGATTCTTCGGGATCATGATGACTCCGGTGCCCGATCCGGAATCTGCCGCAGAGACAGGGGTCACATTTTCGGGTGACCGGAATTCATCCAGAAGCAGATAATTTGACCGGAATGTTAAACTTCCCTTTAGGGTTTGATTTTTTGAAAGGAAATAATTCACTACATTACTTAAGTGTCCGTTCAAGGCAATATCGGACGCGCCATAAACTCCGCTGAACTTCTCAAACCATATCTTATCATTATTAAAACGGAATACTCCCGATTTAACAATGATCGGTTTAGGAAGATAATCCGAGGAGAATGCGATGTCGCGAAGGACAAGTGTCCCGCTATTATGCAACCTGTCGAGTCTCCCTGCCATGGCATCGCTTTGTTGCCCCTTGAGTTTAAGATCAGTCGACAAGTAGCCTTTAAGGTCCATTCCTTTTTGTGAAAAAACCTTGTAAATGCTTGCGATATCTATAGATCCCTGCGAAGTGAGATCATAGTGTATGTCGTCAGGGTTGGAGATCTCTCCATATACTTCGAACGGATTTCCCTCAAAACTGAATGAAATCCTGTCGAGTTTCACCCTGCTGTCGGAAAGGATCCCGGTATTGTTGGTGATCAAGGCTGCCAACTGTATATTTTCAACCGGATGGGGATAATATTTCGTAAGGACGGCCCCTTGCGTCAGATTTATATTTACCCTGGTCACCGGGAACATTTTTTTCACCGGGGCATATTTCCCCTGTATTAACAGGTTCAGTTCGAGCATTCCCTTCAGGTCAAGACTGTCGAAGGGGATCACCCGATGAAGTTCGGCAAGGTTCAGGTGGGTATTAATATTACCATCTACCGGGAAATCCTCCAATCCATTAAGCCGGAAGTATCCTTCAATCTTGTTTTTCATGAATCCGGCTTTCAGGTTTTCAAGCTGAATGCTTATCGAGCGGTAATCATTATTGGTCAGATTCGCTTTCAGGTTATACGATATCCCGGTAAGGGGTTCGGGCAACTTACTGTATCGGAAATATCCGTTAACCAGGTTCGATGTCATAGTGACATTGGGAACGCTTAAGAGGATCGTATCCGGATTTTTACTGACGGGGTTCTGCCCGGTAGCATATTTTCCTTCCGCTTTAAGCTTCATGGAAAACATACCACGGAGTTCGGTATCGCGGATGCCAAGTCCTTTCGTCCAGGAAGCCAGATCGATATTGACATCTGCTTTAGCATAGACCCATAAGTTTTTATCGCTGACCAGATGTAAAGAGCCACTAATGTATTCGTCGCCGAACATGGAAAATAAAGAGAGAAAAAAATCATATCCCTTTTCGCGAAACGAAAATTCCCCCCTGAACTCACAAGGAATGTCTTTGATAAAAAGATCGCTTTTTTCAAACTTCATTTCCAGTGAATTGACATTGATTTTGGTGGAAAGCTCGGCCCTTACCGGTTTTGAATCGATAACCGGTATATGGTTGTAAAAACAATCCACTGAATCGATCTGTACCCTGGAGGAAAGCTTGAGTATTTCATCTTCCAGCAAGCTTTTTCCATGATAATTGATGCCCCATGCCGCGATTTTCAATGGTACAGAAGGATCCGAATATATAAAGTCGGTTTGAATAAAGGCAATGTGCTCAATCTGAAAATTGGCCAATAAAGAGGAGGTCGTATCTTTTGTTTGTGTCGAATCAGGAGAACCAGTGAAAACCTCATAGTTGGAATTTCCTTTTTCATTGTATTGAATAACCACTCTCCCCTTATTTATGAATATCTTAGTTATGGTGACCGGCCCGCGGAAGAGGCTTTTAAGATTAATCCCAAAGGAGATATCCTTTGCTTTAACCAGGGTATCCGTACTAAATGGAGCAGAAGATTTCAGAGAGATTTCGTTTAACGTTATCGTCAGATTTGGAAAATGGCGAAAGAAAGAAACATCCATCTCTGAAAAATTCAGTTCGGTACGTAACGCTTTATTGGCAGTATTTTTTACGATCGTGGCGAATTTATCCTTGAAAATCAAGGGAGTCAATAAAAAGAGGAAAAAGATGATCAGAATTGTGATCAGTGTAATTCCGGTAATTTTAATTGTCTTTTTCATAAAGATCGTTTCCTGGCGGGTTCGTGGTTATCAGAATTAAACTGCTAATTTAATTATCATTCGTACATTTCAAATCCCCGGATATTAAGATTTTCCTGTTGTGCTATTTTAAGTAAAAATCTGAGAAAATTCTTCCCGGCCTGGGAAAGATAATGAAATTTCAGTGAAATCACGAAATTGATTCTTTTTTATATAAATTTTTAAATATTTATGACTGTTTATATTTACAAAAAATTAGTGTTTGCATGTCATCCAAATGGTTTGTATTTTTATTGGCCTGAAAAACCACCCGAACAATGTTTGTACCATTCGTGGATGACGTTAATGGATATTTCATTGAACCAATAAAATCATAAATCAATGAAGAAAATATTTCTGATCATTGTGATTATCCTTGCTTTTACAACATCCGGTCATGCATGGATTTTTCCCGAACACAGGGATATTACTTTTCTTGCCATCCAGAAACTCGATTCTGCCCATCGGATAATACTTGAGCAACTTTGGGCTTCAGCAAGGAAAGGGTATGAATCCCGACTAAATGAATCCCTGATTGATTCGTTGCAAGGCGAGCATCCGACACACCTTGATTATGCAACATGGCCGGCGATCGGAGGCGACCATTCCACCTCTTCTGTGAATATGCTTTACAATATTTTGCAAACAGAATGGATTATGGATGTGGCCGATATTGCCGCCCGGTTGAAAACGGGAATTGAAAATTCCAGGAATAAAAGCGACCGGATCAACCGGTTGAGAGATTCTGATATCCGGCTTTTGCGGGTCGATGCCGAATATTTATCCAGGGCAAGTGCAAACAACGGGCATTTTATGCTTGCCATTCCTTATGTAAATATTTATGCACCCGCCTATTTTGACACCTGTTTTAAAAAGGGCTGTGCAATCAACCCTGTCGGTACATACAAATGGTTTCATGCCAGCGCTCTGATGAAAGCAGGCAGGTTATCAACCGGGGTCCTGACTTCTGAACAACGTTCGTCGCTTGCTTTGTCGGCGTTGGCCGACGAAGCATTTGCGTTGCATTTTCTCGAAGATGCTTTTGCTTCAGGACATGTGGCTGGTGTCTGGGGCGATGCCGCCCAGCGAAAAGGCACCCATGACTATTATAACGAGAGTGGGCTGGAAGTCACTACCTGGAAGGGTGAACGGGTGGTACTCATGGGAGATGCCTACCTGCGTCCGGAGGACGCAGAAAGGGCGGCAAGATCTGTTTGTATGAGTCTGGAACAGTTGCTGGACGCCGCCTCAGGTAAGAATGAAATTCATTTTATCAATGACGAACCCGAATTATTTACTCCGGATACCCTGGATGTCGGGAAAGCAGTCTATATGCCTTACCGTGATCTTGATACTTCTTTTAATCAACTTTTTTATCCTGTTTTGATCACTACTCCCGTTCCGGGGCTGGCAACGGGCTTGGGAGAACTTCCGAGGTTCCGTTCTGAGTTAGGTCCTTTCATCGGGATCGCCCCTTCTGCCAAGGTCTCCATTCTCAACAGCGGATTTGGAACTACGCAGAATATTACCGGAATTGTGTCGGGTCTTGAATTGGGAATCCGGATCGGATTGGGAATGGAGGGTGTTCTGAACCAATCAGGCGACGGACTGGTCTTTCTTGATCTTGGATGGCGCCTGGACGGTCCCTCAACCATGAAATTTGATAGTGAACCGATCCTGAAGAAATACGGATCATTTTTTTCAGCATTGCCCAGTCGCGATGCTTATTATGCCCGTCTCCGCATTCCATTTTGTTTAATTCCGGGCGATTTGCTGGTCGTAGGTCCGTTCCTTTACCTCTTTTCCCAGAAAACCTTTAAAAAGATGGCAACGGCTGCAGGAAATGGCGGACTGATCCCCTGGCAATCGGGAATTGTCACTCCGATAGGAAGAATACAATTCATCCTTGGACGGGAAATCGGCGTGTGTGTATACGGTACCGGCAGGGGACCTGATTCTTTTCTGGTGCCGGACCAGGATACTCCGGAAGAGCAGGTCCTGGTCTCCATGTATTCCACCCAAATCGATTTCCCTATCGTTGAATACCGCCCCTTACGGAAATTTTCATCGAGGCAAACCGCAAGCCTTGTCCTGCAGATCAATGCAGGCCTGGATATTCCGGGCAAGGTCACGGTGATCGATCCCGTCGGAGCTGTTACTCCGGAGGTTAAAACAACCTGGTTTATCGGTTTCAGGCTGGCGTTTGACTGGAGATATTATTTCTCAAAAACGAAGGGATAAACCTGCACCGGATCCCGGGGTAATGAATAATATGTAATAAGGCAGATAAAAAATAATCTTTTCTGATCAAGTAGCATGTGTTCACGTATATAAAACATATAACTCCTTTTTATTTTATTTGTACCTTTATATCCACTTTCTAAACCGGGACACATATTTCTTTTCATGAACCAGGATCCTCCGATGCAGAAACGTCTGAAGATCGCAATGATCATCGATTCATACGATAATTGCAGGAATGGTGCCGCTATTTCGACCCAAAGGTTCGTCGAATTACTTCGGAAGGAGCATGATGTCACAATTATCACTACTGGTGATCCCGCCCCTGGAAAAGTCGTAATGCACCGGTTTTTTGCACCGGTTGTCTGGAAGATCATGAAGCGGATGAACACTCCCCTGGCCTTTCCTTATGGACGAAAATTACGAAAAGTGATCCGGGAAATGGATATTGTTCATATCCAGTTTCCATTCTTCCTGGCTATCCGCTCCGTAAAAATTGCCCGTAAAATGAAAATTCCTGTTGTTTCGACTTTTCATATCCAGGCTGAACATCTGGCTGAAAATGCCGGAATACGTTCTTCATTCTTTATACGGTATTGCTACAGGATCTGGATGAAAAGGATTTATAACCGATCTTCGATGGTCATCTGTCCCAGTAAATTTGCCCAGGATGAATTAAAGCGATACGGTCTGACGGCGCCATCAACCATCATCTCAAACGGGATCCTTCCAATATTCAAACCCCGGGAAGTCGAAAGGGAATCTTATCTGGCAGATAAGTTCATTCTTCTTTCGGTCGGTCGTTTCGCACCGGAAAAACAGCATGAGATCATTCTTCAGGCCATCCGGATCTCAAATTACTCTGACAGGCTTCAATTGATCCTTATCGGGGAAGGTCACATGAAAGAGAGACTGCAGGAAACCGGGAAAGATTTACCCAATCAACCGGTTTTTCTATCCTTATCTCCCGAAGAACTCGTGAAATATTATAACATGGCCGATCTATATGTTCATGCTGCGACCGTAGAAGTGGAATGCATGACGGTTCTGGAAGCAATGGGATGCGGGCTGCCACTGTTGATTGCCGATAGTCCGAAAAGCGCCACCAAACAATTTGCTTTTGACGAAAGGTCACTTTTCCCTTGCGGAGAAGTAAAAAAGCTTGCTGAAAAAATCGATTACTGGGTCGGCCATCCTTCAGAACTGAAGACCGCCGGAGCAAAAGTTCTTGCTTCTGCCCAGAAATATGCGATCGGTCATTCTTATGAAAAACTGGCCGGTATTTACAGAAATGCAGGGATAGCGGGTAAATGATGAAACTTTAGGTAAGCCACAGGGGCGCTATTCATTCCCGCTTATATCAAGACACTCAAAAACTTTTCCTAACGAATCCCTGTTCTCAGACAATAGAAAAAGCTTGTCTTTACTGGCTATTGTCGTTGAACCTACAGGGATAATATATTTATCGTCGCGCAGGATAAAAGAGATCAACGTGTTTTTCGGTAAACCTAGCTGAACGATCTGTTTCCCAATTACCGGACAGTTCTCGGGAACTACAATTTCAGTCAGTAAGGATTTCATCCCATTATATAATTCCAAAGCTGTTTGTGTCCTCGGTTTTAGATTTACCGGTAAAGTCAGATGTAACCATTTTGCTACCCGGGGTAAAGTAGTGCCCTGAATTAAAACTGAAGTTATTGAAATAAAAAAGACAATATTAAAGATCATCGTTGCTTTCTCAACTCCTGCGATCAGCGGGTAAGTGGCAAACACTATTGGTACTGCACCACGAAGACCGACCCAGGATATTAACCATCTGCTGCGGTTTTGAACTTTAAAAGGAAGCAGGCTGATAATCACACTGATCGGTCGGGCTAAAAATATGAGAAACAGGGAGATAATTAAACCAATACCAATTACCGGAATAATATGACTTGGAAAAACAAGAAGTCCTAATGTAAGGAACAATACTATTTGCATCAGCCAGGCAAAACTGTCAAATGACTTAAACATCTTCTTTTTATGAATCAGATCCTGGTTTCCTAAATAAACTGCACTCAGATATACCGCCAGGAACCCATTCCCCCCGACGAAATCTGTTGCTGAAAAACTGAAAAACATGATAGCAATGGCTAAAACAATGTACAAACCCTCATAATCGAGGCTGATCTTATTGATCAGGATTTCACCCAGCTTCCCGAAGATAAATCCCAGTAATGCACCTAATATCAACTGCCTGAAAAACATAGGTATTATACTCACTAGGCTGGAATCCTGGTTGATGACCAGCCCCGTAAAAACAATGGTTAAAATATATGCCATCGGGTCGTTGCTTCCGCTTTCCAATTCAAGCAGGGGACGAAGATTTCCTTTCAGAGAAAGTTTTTTAGAACGCAGGATTGAGAATACAGCGGCGGAGTCGGTTGATGAGACAATGGATCCAACCAATAATCCTTCATAAAGTGTAAAATCGGTAATTGCCCATACAAAAAGTCCTACTAAAACAGCGGTTAATAAAACGCCTAATGTTGATAAGGTTATTCCTTGCCAGAGAATTGGTTTAACAGCCGACCATTGCGTATCCAACCCTCCGGAAAACAGGATAAAATTCAAGGCAACAATCCCGATAAACTGAGCTGTTTTGGGATTATCAAACTTTATTCCAACAATACCTTCAGAACCTGCCAGCATTCCAATGGACAGAAATAAAATCAAAACCGGGACTCCAACCTTAAAGGAGGTCTTCCCTGCGAATAATGAAACAAACAAGAGAATTGAACCTATCAGTAATATGTTTTCCGTAGTCAGTGTCATCAGATATCGGCGGTCAGTCTATGCCTCAAATTTAATTAAAATCATCAAAATTATTTGCTCTTATACCGGGAAGACGGGGGAAAAAAATAAATTTGTGTAACATTTGAATTTAATCTACGTCTGAGTGAAAAATAATCAAGATGCTATGAAAAAACTATTCCTTGTTGCGATGCTGCTGTTTTTGGGTTTCCAATCTTTCACCCAGGAGAACCCGTTATGGATGCGCTATACCTCCATTTCGCCCGACGGACAAACAATTCTTTTCTGTTACAAGGGGGATATCTGGTCGGTCTCCTCAAGCGGAGGCACTGCTATTCCGCTTACCCTGACCGATTCATATGAGGTTCAACCCGTCTGGAGCCATGATGGAAAGAAGATAGCTTTTGCGTCTGACCGTAACGGAAATTTTGATATTTTCTTAATGGATGCGAAAGGAGGGGAAGCCAGCCGGCTGACCTTTAACTCAAACCGGGAAATTCCATGCAGTTTCACTGCCAACGATCAGGATATCATTTTTTCAGCCTGCCGGCAGGATCTTGTAACCAATGCACAATTCCCGATTTCCCTGATGAATGAACTTTACACTGTTCCGATTGCCGGGGGAAAGGTTTCAATGCTTCTTCCTTCTCCTGCATTACATGCCTGTCCGACAGCTACCGGAGACAAGATCCTGTACGAGGATATCAAAGGATACGAAAATGAATGGAGAAAGCATCACACCTCTGCCATTGCCCGTGATATTTGGCTCTATGACTTTAATTCGAAGAAATATACCCAACTCACCCGGTTCGACGGAGAAGACAGAAACCCGGTTTTTGATTCAAATAACACGGACTTTTATTACCTGAGCGAGCAGAGCGGTTCCTTTAATATTTTCAAAAGTTCTATTAATGATCCATCCGGATCTGTTCCTCTTACCCATTTCAATAAACATCCGGTTCGTTTCCTCAGCCGTTCAAACGACAACACGCTGTGTTTTACGTTCGATGGAGAAATCTATACCTTAAAATCCGGGGAAGAACCGCGGAAGATCGCGATCGGGGTCTTTGCCGACGGTCGGTCTCCACAGGAACAGATCGTTCCGGTCAATAATGGTTTCACGGAGATGAGGCTTTCATCCAACGGGAAGGAATATGTTTATGTATTTCGCGGGGAAATATTTGTCAGTAGCATTGATGGGGGTTTTACGAAACGTATTACCAATACTCCCTACCAGGAACGTAGTGTCAGTTTCAGTCCCGATGGCCGGTCGCTGGTTTATGCTGCCGAAGTCAACAATAGCTGGAACGTTTATTCAACCAGTCTGATCCGTGCCGAGGAACCTTATTTTTATGCCTCCACCGTGTTAAAAACTGAACCAGTGATTGCCACGGAGGCAGAGGAATTTCAGCCGGAGTATTCACCCGACGGAAAGGAAATAGCTTATCTCGAAAACAGGGTTGTGTTAAAGGTAATCAACCTTGCCACAAAAAAAACCCGGACCATCATGCCGGCTAATGTCAATTATTCCTACGCCGATGGTGACCAGTATTATCAATGGTCACCTGACAGCAAATGGTTCCTGGTGAATTTTTCTTTCCCCGAAAGGATCTTCAGCCCCGAGGTGGGACTGGTATCTGCCGACGGTACCGGTGAAATTACAAATCTCACCCTCAGCGGTTACGATGATTATGCTCCAAAATGGTCTTCCGACGGAAAGATGATGATCTGGGGCTCCAACCGGGATGGCGACCGGGCCCAGGGCGGATATATCTCCAGCGCAGATGTGTATGCTATGTTCTTTACCAAGGCCGCCTTCGACCGTTTCAAACTTTCGAAGGAAGAACTTGCACTGGTGAAAGATCAGGAGGAAAAAGCGGAAAAAAAGAAAAAAGAGGAGAAAGATAAAGGAGTAAAAGAGAAGAGCAGTAAGAAGGATACTATTTCCACTGAAAAAAAAGACACCGGCAAAGTCGTCATTGACCGGGAAAACCTGACCGAACGGAAGAGTAAACTTACAGTACATACTTCCCAGATCAGAGATTATCTGCTTTCCAAAGATGGAGAAAAATTATTTTATCTGACAAGTTTTGAAAAAGATAATGATCTCTGGGTGACCGAACTCCGGACGAAGGAAACAAAAGTCCTCTCGCGGCTGGGGATCAAGCGGGCAGGGATGGAATTATCGGCCAACGGGAAGTTCATTCTCATCCTTGGTGATGGAAAACCCACTAAAGTTGATGTTGAAAGCGGTAAGAACGAACCGCTGAAGACCACCGGCGAGATGCTGCTGAAACCCGCTGAAGAACGAAATTATATTTTCGACCATTCATGGCGACAGTTCAAGGAGAAATTTTACGTGGAAGACATGCAGGGGGTCGACTGGGATTATTATTACGGAGTTTATAAAAAATTCCTTCCTTTTATCAACAACAACTATGATTTCGCCGAGATGTTAAGTGAGATGCTCGGAGAGATGAATGCTTCACATACCGGTTGCGGATACCGGGTAAGCAAGCCTAATATGGATCAAACGGCCGATCTGGGGCTTTTCTTTGATTATGACATCCGGGGAACAGGTCTGAAAATCGCCGAAATCATTGAAGGAGGACCCCTGGATAAAGCAGCTTCTAAAGTGAAGACAGGATGCATTCTGGAAAAGATAGACGGGCAATCCATTACCGATTCCCTTGATTTTTATAAACTGTTGAACCGGAAGTCAGGAAAGCTGACGTTACTTTCGTTTTTCAATCCTTCTACCGGCGAACATTGGGAGGAGAGCCTGAAACCTGTTTCCATCGGAGAAACAAACGAATTGCTATACCAGCGCTGGGTGAAGAACCGGCGTAACGAAGTGGAACGTCTTTCAGGAGGACAGATTGGATATGTTCACGTCCGTTCGATGGATGATGCCAGTATGCGGGTTGTATTTGAGGAGGCACTTGGACGTAACTTTGAGAAAAAGTCATTGATTGTTGATACCCGTTTTAACGGAGGCGGAAATATCCACGAACAACTCTCTGATTTCCTGAGCGGAAAGAGGTATATGGATATCGTTCCGCATGGCCAGTATATCGGCTCAGAACCTTACGACAAATGGATGAAACCCTCTATTGTCCTCATCGGTGAAAGCAATTATTCCGACGCCCATCTTTTTCCGGTGGCTTATAAACTGAAGAATACCGGAAAGACCCTGGGTATGCCTGTTCCGGGAACGGGGACTTTTGTCTGGTGGGAAACCCAGATAGATCCGACGCTTATATTCGGTATTCCCATGGGCGGATGGCGTACCCCTGACGGGAAGTTTTGTGAAAACAACCAGATGGAGCCCGATATCAGAGTTCCCAATGATCCTGGTATTCTATCTTCCGGCCGGGATCAGCAGATCGAGGAGGCGGTAAAAGAACTTATGAAGCAATAACAGAACCAGGATCATTTCCTGATCAGTAAATTATACGAAACCTTGCTTCCCGATTTGAAATTAAACGTTATCAGATAGGTTCCGGAAGGGTTGTCCGACAAGTCAATAAGGAAATTGTCTCCCCATCCTGAAGCATCTGATTTATAGACTGGCTTAGCCTCCATGTTCATTACAACCACGTTCTGAAGATCACCGAGGATCTGTCTTTCAAGCCTTACTTCCACGATACCGGTTGTTGGATTCGGGAAGAGATGGATCTTTTCCTTATTCTTATCTTCAATCCCGGTCTGGCTGCTGAACTTACCTACAAGATTGTGGTTCGAATTAACAGTAAACACATAGGTTTCCGTATCGGAAACCATTACTCCTTTCTCGTACCATCCTTTAAACTCCCATCCTGTTTCCGGTTTAGCAGTCATTGTTGCGGTCTCTCCCGGAAGAAATACTCCATCTCCTTCAACATCACCTCCGGTGACAGGAATATCCACCGCATTGACCTGGTAGGTTCCGGGTTCGATGTAAAGGTCTGATTCCCATAATCCACGTCCAAAAGTGGAAGCTCGGATTTTCCCTGCCATGTACTGGATCTCAAGGTCAGTGACCACTACATTAGGCAGCCCTTTGCTGAAATATTTCCAGTCGGTCATGGAATTGTTTCTGAACCAGACACCTACATCGGTACCAATATACAATGCTTCATTGGCGCTGTCCTGGTACTTTATACAGTTTACCGGTAAATTGGGTAATGATCCTGAAATGTTCATCCAATGGTTGCCACCATCGTTTGAACGGTAAACTTTTTTCCCGTCTTTATAGCCTGAAAACGTAACAAACAGGGTATCCGGATTTTTCGGGTGTATAGCAATCTGGGTTATCGTACAACTATCTACCGGCAGCTCTGAGTCGATAGAAGTCTGAGTTTCCCAGCCATCCGTTGTCCGGTAGAGTGAAAACTGGGTAGCGGCAACCATCACCTGGGGGTCACTCTGTGAGATCTCAAGACTTCTCAGCAGGGTATCAGAATCCGGATCCGGTACCGGCATGTTTGAAATCTGTTGCCACGTATTTCCCCGGTTTGTTGTTTTATAAATATTCGTGTATCCTGCAAAGAGAATTTCCGGATTCCTGGGATGAATGATGTAAGGAGTAACCCATGATCCCTTTGGTTTGCCAGGGATGTTAGCGGATATTTCCACTACGTTGGTCCAGTTCGTATTAGTGGTCCTGCTGATGACGCCGTCGGCATAAGAAGAATATTTGATAGCAGGATTGACATAATCTATCAGACAGTCCATCCCGTCTCCTCCGATAACAGGGGGGGCCAGCCATGTTCCTGCCGAATCGACCTGTGAACCGTTATCCTGGAATCCCCCTATCACGATTTCCGGATTGGTATATGAATTTCCGATCCGGTAGATCTGCCCGATCTGCATACCTCTGGTTATATCGTTCCAGGAAGTTCCTCCGTTCTTGGTATAGTATATACCTCCATCGTTTGCTTCCATGAAGGTCCCGGATTGCAAAGGATGAAATGCAAACCAGTGTTTGTCGGCATGCACCGTGGGATATTCCGGAATGTCATCGGTCCAGTAATTTACAAGGTTCCATGTCTTGCCTTCATCCGAGCTCTTCCAGGTATTGACTCCTCCCAGCCAGCGTTCTTTAAGATTGCTGGGATTGATCAGGTAAAACAGGTCATAACCTCCCTGGCCGCCACAGGGTTCGGAGTGTTTCTCGGGATCCGGATATGCATTGAGCATATTGTTGCTGCAGTTGGCCGTCACGGTTAAAAACTTTATAAAGTTTTCGCCGCTGTTGGTGGACCGGTATAGCCCTTCCAGCCCTCCTTCCGGATTTGTGCCTATCGCCTCCACCAGTTCATCATTCTGGGGGGTCACGGACAGTTTGATCCTTTCGACACCAGCGAGTTCTGTAACCTGTTCCCAGTTTTCTCCCTGGTTGGTGGTACGAAATATCTGTCCTGAATTACTTTCTTCAGATTTTGAAGCTGCATAAAGTATTTCCGGATTCCCCGGATTAAATAATATGTCGGTGAAGTAACCATCTATCTGTTTTGTCCAGTTATTTCCCGCATCGGTGGTCTGATAAATGCCAAAAGATGTCGCGGCATAGAGCATTCTGGAATCAGTAGGATTCATGATTAGCCTTCGTATCAGGCCTGCGCTGGTGACATTCCAGCTCAGACCGGTTGGGTTCCATGTTGTTCCACCATTTACGGATTTGAGTATACCGATGCTTTTTGTATCGCCTTCACCGGAACCGGTCATGGAACTCAAACTTCCGCCGTCTCCATCACCTGTGGCAATATACATGATCATCGGGTTGTTCGGATCGATGACCATGTCGCTCACCCCCAGCACGGGCTTGTCGTCAAAATTATTAGTCCAGGTTTCACCATAGTTGATGGTTTTCCACAGTCCACCCGAGGGGGTTCCTACCCAGAATGTATTTGGATTTGAAGGGTGGAAGGCAATACAGTTGATACGTCCAAGTCCGGCATATCCGCTTTTCGTCGTGGAGGGTCCCATTGGTGTCCAGTTGGCCGCAGAATCAAGTGTGATATCACTGGCTTTTGCTTCAGAATATTTCTCCCATTCCCTTACAACAACATCGTTTGAAGGAAAAATTCCTTCACGACCGACCCGCTGTTCCCAGAACCATTCCCATCGCCGGAACGGTTTATATCCGGATCCTTTAGTGATGGTACGACCTTCCCAGGAATCGTAAAATTGTTTTTGAATCTCAAAAAAATTCATCTTGCCCTTTTCTTTATTTGCCGGTTGCTGTTTCTGTGCTGAAACCTGGTTGTCAATACAGAATATCATAAGCAGGGTCAGGATAAATACTGATGCCACGCTAAATATGGCAGATGGCATGCAACAAACATTCCGATTCCATTTCATGTGCTAATAATTTTATATTTTAATGGTCACATGGAATATCCATTATTATCATCCGCGGTTTGCATGAACGATGTTCGGATGGATATTTCATTTGTCAATAATTTTTGATTTTAATGGTAATTAATTTGTTTGCTGAGAGCAGGCATCTTTCCCGCTGATGGTATATCCGCCTCCGCTACCTGCATATTCAACATTAAGACTTCCGTTTGTTACTGTCCCGGCGGCAGAAATTGTAATATCCGTGTTGGCAGGGACAAACACTGTGACCGTCCAGGGGAGAACAGGGTTGAGAACCGTGATCGTTCCGGTGCTTGAAACATAGCTTAATGTTGCAATTGTCCCGTCGCCCGTTTGGGTTGCAGTATAAACGACATTCATCCCAACGGAAGCCTGGTTGACCGGAGCGCTGAGATTGCAGGTAATTTCTTTGTTATCCTTCTTACAGCCGGCAAGGCCTATTAGAATAAAAGAAAGAAAGAGGGTGAAAACGAGGTTGTTTTTCATACTATCTGATTGTTAAGTGTTAAATTATTTCTTTCCGTAAAAGTACATAATTAGTCTTTCACACAGCGTACATGGTAACCGTCGGTTTTGGCGCTGAAGTTCCGGAATGCCCCAGCGTTGTCATAACTCATGTCATAGACCCAAGAGGTAGTTGCTCCGTTAACCGTTGATGTCCACCAATAACCATGCATGCTAATTTGTTGAAATCCGGAAGAATTTCGGTAACCCCCAGGGTAAGCCGAAAAACCCGATAGGTTGGTAGCCCCTGTATTGGGTTCAATCCACAATCCCGTACCCGCTTCTATGGTTCCCACGGATTTAAGCTTGCCCCCTGCAATCGCTTCTCCTCCCAAAAAGGCGATCAAAGCACTCCATTCGGCATCACTTGCGACATGCCATCCCTTTGGGGCCAGTTTTCCCGTGTTGACTGTAAACCAGTTGTATACAGCCCCGTAAACAACCTTCATAGACTCATCATTATTATACCAGCAATATGCCGGCGTCGTCAGAGTACCCCATGTATTGTCGGTTACCAGGGGGATGGATGTTCCGTCGTTGAATTTTGTAGTTTTCAGATTTTCCACCATCCATACCTGCGTACCTATGGTAACTGTTGAATATACATTGCCGTCAGCATCCGTCACCCCTGTTGGCGCCGGGGTGTTGTTGTCATCTGACTTTTTGCAGCCAATGGAAAAAAGGATATTTATCCCGATGAGGATCAGACAAATAGTTCGCATGGATTGTTTCTTGTTAACATTTATAGTTTATATGAAAGGTTTTCCCTTGCATTTTTCAGGCTAATTTATTCTCTACAGGTTGAATCACCAAACAGTATAGGTAAAGATTTGTAAACAGAAGTAAGGAATCGTAAATTTTCGAAAAACAAGGGCAAGAAATCGTAAATTTTAGGATTAATTGAACTCCGCGATTTTTAAATTTGCATTCGTTTCCTGCATCACAAAAACACAGGATACAAAAATGTAACAGATGCATAAATTTTTTCTTTCTTCTTTTTTTATCCTCTGTTATTGTATCGGTTTCCCACAGGAAAAACCCAACAGTACGGAAGAGGTTTTACGGATGTTGAAGGGGGGAAAAAAACTCGATTTACTTATCAGCGCCGCCAATAAATCGATCAAATCCGCCCCCGGAAAAACAGTTTCCTTATCACGCCGGGCACTGGAGTTGGCTACGGAGCTTAAGGACAGGAACAGATCGGCGGAGGCCTGTTTGTTACTGTCACAAGGATATACCAGGGAGTTAAATCCTGACAGCGCTATGTTTTTTGCAAAAAAGTCGTTGCAGCTATTCAGGGAAATAGGTCGGCCGGAAGGTATTATCAGGGCTTCAAACCAGGTCGGGATGGTAAATCTGAAGACAGGTAAAACTGAAATGGCAGAAAAGATTTTCCTGGAAACCTTCGGAGAATGTAACCGAATCATTTTGAAGAAAGATGCCAGTGCTGAGATTAAAGATCTTACCGCAGAAGTTTTTAACAACCTTATGCTTATCGATATCCAGCAGGGAAACTACCAGAAAGCGAAAGAAAAATTACTTATCTTCAGCAAAAAGAATGATTATCGGAAGACCTATTCCGGGATGATTATTCAAGGGAATCTTTCGAACATTTATTATATGCTGGGAAAGTACGACAGCGCGCTGTTTTATTCAAATAATTCGCTAATCCTTGCCCATGAGCTTAACGAACCGCTTAATTCGGTGAAGATCTATACCGATATGGGTAATATTTATTCTGTCATGGGCAGGTATACTGAAGCATTGAATAATTATGAAAAGGCAAAGGAGGTGCTTTTACCCTTTAACGACAAACAGCGGCTTGCTTTACTGTATAACAATATGGCATCTGTCTTCATGCAAATAAAGTATTATGAAAAGGCAACTTCTTTATACCTCGAGTCGGTAAAGCTGAAAGAAGAACTGAATGATTCAGCCGGAATGGCAGTAACCTATAATAATATCGGACTGGTATACAAAGACTGCGGAGATCCGGAAAGAGCAAGAAAATATTTTGGGAAAGCCATTGCAATCAACATTAAAAAGAAGAATAAAAAAGGTCTCTCTGTTAATTTTAATGGTCTTGGTGGTCTATTTTTAATCCTCAGGCAGGCCGATTCGGCTCTTTTTTATTACAGGAAATCCCTGGAAATTAAGACGGAGATAAAATATAAATTCGGGATGGTTTCTTCCCTGAAGGGGATTGCTAATGTTTATTCCGGTTTGTTGATGAATGATCAGGCTGCTTTTGATTATTATGAGAAGGCCCTTTCCATAGCGACTGAGATCGGATCTGTGCATGAGATTGCCGAATTGAATCTTAGCCAGGGAGAACTTTTGTACAAAAAGAAGAAATTAGCCGAAGCATCCGATCTGTTCAGGAAAGCGTTTTCTTATGCAAAAAAAGAAAATGCCCTCGACCTGATCCGGAAGAGCAGCCAGTATCTGACTGAGATAAGTATTCTGACAGGAGAAAAAGATGACGCAAAAGATTATTTTATCGAGTATAGGATTTCTTCCGACAGCCTTTTCAGCAGAGAAACGGCTCAAACCATTATGGAAATGCTGACAAAATACGAAACAGAGAAAAAAGAAAATGAAAACCTGTTGCTGATACAAGACAATGAAAATCAGAAATCCCAGATCCGGTTGTTAATTGTGGTATTTGTTTTGCTTTTACTTCTGATTTCCGTCATTTTATATCTCTACCGGCAAAAAAGCAAGGCATACCGTCAGATCGTGCAAAAAAACCTCGAGATCGTCAGGTCCGAGAAACGGCTGGAGTATCAACGCAGCAACATCATGACTGCAGGTAAGCGTATTCCGGATGCGTATCCTGAAGATGAAATTGAATTCACCCGCCTGAACTTACTTCATAAGTTCACCCGGTTGATGGAAGAGGAAAAGCCATACCTTGACGCCGGGATCACACTCGAGGACATATGCCGGAAGATCAGTACCAATCGTACATACCTGTCGCAACTGATCAATGAAAATTACCATCAGAACTTCAACAGTTTCATCAATGAGTTAAGGATCAGGGAAGCCAGGTTGTTACTGACAGAACCAAAATTCGATCATATCTCGATCGAAGGCATTGGCGCAATGGCCGGATTCAGTTCAAAAGTTACATTCCATTCAAACTTTAAACAGCAGATCGGAGTAACCCCCTCTTATTTCCGGAAATCGGTTGCCCGCAGTATTACAGCCCAGGTTGAACCCAAGTTCTGACATCCGGGTCTGCTTATGATTTGCTTATCATCTGTCTTTGTCGAGAGAGTGACAAACTTCGAGGTTCATGTTCCGGATCCGTTTCGCATCGGGTTTAATCACCTTCCGGTCATAGGTCATCAATCCGTTAACCTCAATTTCCACATCGGTGGTCTGTGTATAGATCGCTGCTGAAAAGCCTGAAATAATTAATTTTTTAAGTTTTTCTGCCAGTTTGATATACGCTTCTGTAAGCTCTTCAGGGTTTTTATATTCGACATAACCCCAGTTACGGTCCTTGACCCAGAGATGACCGGGGACGGCAAGACCAAGTCCACCATATTCACCGAGAACACAGGTGCGGCTTCCGTCGTACAGGGTCATTTCGGGATCGGGATAATGATGGATATCCAGCATATCGCCTACAGGATAAAAGTTCCCGCCACTGGCAGGATTGACTAACCGCGACGGATCATAGTTTTTGGTCCATTCGGCTATTTCGACTGTTTTAAACTGTCCCCATGATTCATTGAAAGGCACCCAGGTCACCACACAGGGATTGGAAATGAGGAGATCGATAATGGCTTTCCATTCGGCCATGAAATTATCTTCCGAGATTCTGGTGCGGATTTTTTCCTGACCGTTGAAATAATTACCTGTCTGCCACTGTGGCCCCTGGTCACCGCTTGGCATATCCTGCCATACAAGGATACCTTGGTGGTCGCAGTGGTAATACCAACGGGAAGGCTCAACTTTAACATGTTTACGGATCAGATTGAATCCCAGCGATTTTGTTGTTAAAATATCATACTTTAATGCTTCATCGGTAGGAGCGGTATAAAGACCGTCGGGCCACCATCCCTGATCGAGCGGACCAAACTGGAAGTAGTCTTTATTATTGAGTTGAATTCTGACTACACCGGAAGCATCCCTGAGGGTCGATATTTTACGCATACCGAAATAGCTTTTGATCTTGTCGACTATTTTTCCATGACGCAACACCGATACTTCCAGGTCATACAGATTGGGTGATTCGGGACTCCACAACCTGACTTCATCAATGCCCAATAAAACTTCCTGCCCGGGGATTGACTTCCCGCTGGCAATGACTTTTCCCCGATCAAAAACCTTTACCTCAACCTGATCATTTTCACCTGGATAGGCAACAGTTGCCGTTATGGAAACTGTACCCTGATCAATATCAGGGATGGTTTTGACCGCCGTGATGTGGTTGATGCCGACCGGCTCAATCCAGACTGTCTGCCAGATCCCTGTTACCGGTGTATACCATATGCCACGCGGATTATTTACCTGCTTTCCCCGGGGTTGAAATCCTTTATCGGATGGATCCCATACCCTTAACACGATCTTTTGCTTTTGTCCTTTCAAGAGAAAAGGGGTGATATCGAAGCTGAACGGAGTATACCCGCCCTGGTGGGAACCGATTTTCACATCGTTGATCCACAGGTCGGATTTCCAGTCCACAGCTCCAAAATTCAGCATGATTTTCATGTCTGTCCATGATGACGGAATTGAAAATTCACGGTGGTACCAGAGTTCACTATCTGAGCCGACCCTTTTCTGAACTCCTGAGAGACTTGATTCCACCGGGAATGGTACCAATATTTTTCCTTCGAACTGTAAAGGGACAGGACTTCCCTTTGGAAGGATTGCATAATTCCACAAACCATTTAAATTTTGCCATGCTTCCCGTTCCAAAACAGGCCGCGGATATTCGGGTAAAGGAGCGTCCGGGTCAACCTGTTCGGCCCATTGGGTTTTGATTTTATCACCGGCAGGACGCCATTCCTGGGCATATACAATATAACCGGTGGAAAGTAGTATCAGTAACAGAAAGCGTCTGGTTTGGTTTTTCATTGGCAGATAATTTTTGATTTTAATGGCCCCAAGGAATATCTATTATGATTCTCCGCGGTTTATCTAACTATTGCTGTATATGGATATTTCCGGAATCAAAAATATTAATTTTATCTGAGAATATATCGTACCGTCCGATTCAACCCTTTGTGGCTAAGTCTTCGTGTGAGCTGACCGCGATCCGCCTTTATGGATGTTTGAATCCCGTGAGCGCATTCTCCGCGGTTTTCCGCAGGGTTAGCGAGCAAAAAAATAAAAATTCCGCTTCCGCTATGGCAATGTTCCGATTCTGAAGGTATCATTGATCAGAAAGGGAGGGTGACGGATTTTTTTGTAAGTTTGTAAATTAGATCATAAAACTTTTATTATCAATATCATGAGACAGATCGCATGGATCGTATCCATTCGTCTGCTCATTTAAATTCTACTATTTGATATGGCTGTCAGTGTTGGTATTAACGGATTGGGGAGGATCGGGAAAATGGTTTTCCGTCTTATTTTTAATTCGACCGGAATCGAAGTTGTACACATCAATGATCCGATGGACAATGCCCTGCTTGTCCACCTTCTGAAATACGACAGCATTCATGGCAAATTCAATGCAGAAATTGAAGATGAGAAAGCGTTTATTAAGGTTAATGGCAGGCGAATAAGAGTCACCCATGAAGAGACGCCCGCTTCAATTCCATGGGATGAATCCTCTGTTGACCAGGTGATTGAATCCAGCGGACGATATAAAACACGGGAGAAACTCGAACCTCATCTGAGAAAAGGTGTTAAAAAGATAATCCTTACCTGTCCTCCTGATGATGACTCTATTGACCGGACGGTTGTTATGGGAGTTAACGAAGTGCAGATCCTGGAGACCGACCGGATCATCTCAAATGCATCCTGTACAACAAATTGTGTTGCCCTGATGCTGAAAGTCCTCAACGATTCATTCGGAGTGAACAAGGCTTTTATGAATACTGTTCACCCCTATACCAACAACCAGATGTTGCTTGATGGGCCACATAAAGATTTCCGGCGTGCCAGGGCTGCTGCTTCAAATATTATCCCTACCACTTCCAGTGCAGTACGTTCTGTTTGCCTTGTTATGCCAGAGATGCGACATCGTTTCGATGGCTTCGCAACACGGGTGCCTGTTCCTGACGGATCATTCGTCGAGTTGACGGCTCACCTGAAAAAAAAGGTAAATCCGGAAATCATCCGAAGTACATTCCGGTCAGCCTCTGAGCACCGTCTTAAAGATCTACTGGAATACAGTGAGGATCATATAGTATCGAGTGATATAATCAACAATCCGCATTCTGCAGTTTTTGATGCCCTTAGTACCAAAGTCATTGATCAGGATTTTGTTCAGATTCTTGCATGGTATGACAATGAAAGCGGATATTCAAACAGGATCCTTGATGTAATTAATTATACCGGGAATGTTCATCAATCCATTAGAAAATAATGAGATGGAAAAAACAATTCAGTCAAAGGCTCTTGAAATAAATTTGGAACAAACCAGAAAACTTCATATCATTATTCCTGATGAACATGAATGGTTTATACGTTTATCCGGAAGCTATTTTGGAATTAATGACCGGACAAAAGATTTTTTTAACGAGCTGCATCACCCCTATTCCAACCGTTCAATAGTCGTCAAACAACTTCCCAATCTGATCGTTGGAGATTTCTGGTTTTATCAGGAAAATGCTGAAGCTCCGAGGGCATTCGGAATTATTTTACAGATCATTGAATCGTTGCTGAAGGAAAATCTCCCGGCTGAACTTTCGAACCAGGTAGTTTACACATTTCTGAAATTCCTGGAAGACCTATCCAAAAAGGCCGAAGCAAATCAGAAAGCGATTGACTTTGCCCTTGACCTCATTGAAAAGAATCATAAAACACAAACATTCAGTTTTATTAATAATCTTGGTTTTTCATTTAAAAGCCTGAACATCCTCGCATCCGATCCGGTTTTCTCTGCACGTATTCTTGGCCTTACGAGGGAAATCATCAGGGAAAATCTCGATTTCTGGCAGTCAACAACAAATATAGAAGCCTGGTATTCATCGAACGAAAAGATCTTCAGAAAGGAGTATCGTTCGAAAATCAATCAGATCGGACCGGGATTTTTTGATGCCCAGTATAAAATGACCGATGATGCATCAGGTTGGGAGGAGTTGGTTCAACGGACATACACATTTGCTGACATCGCTTCCCGGTTCAGGAAATTCACCGATGAATTTGAGACCTCCATCGAAAAATTTCATTATATCTTTTATCTGCTTCATCTTCCCGGAATGGATAATCAGAGAGACAATCTGTTGTGGGATCTGAATAAGGTGATAAAGAACATGAGCCAGGAACTTAATGAAGAGCAGATTATTGCCTCCATTGATGATCTTTTTATGTTGTTTGATGAATTTAAAAAGAACTATGTCGGTACCGTACTGGATTCTGTTCTGACCCTGGGGAAGGAGATAATGAATACTTCTAACCTGACCCTTATCCATTATTTTGAGAATAAGGTTATCCGGCTCGGATTTACCTCCCCTGGTCTGGCTTATGTCACGGATAACTGGCAAGTGAGGGTTGACCGGAATCACATTAAAAACATCAGGGTTTACCTTGAGTTGATAGAGTATGGTCCGGAGATCATGAAGAGATTACTCTCCTCATTGATCATCAATTTGCATCTGGGAGGTATTTTTATTTTCGATAATGATCTTTTCCAACGAGATATAACCCAGTTACTGAACTCTAAAATCTCCCCGCTGTATAAACAAATCAAACAGCTTACACGTATTTTTCCTGTATATTTCAATGAGATCGGAGCAGAAGGAGAGCTCAGGGATATTACCACTTCGCTGGATGAAATCACTCAGCGAAACGATAAACTGATTCACTTTCTGCGTAAGCAAATCCATACCGAGGGAAATAATGCCCATATAAATATTACGCTTCAGATCCTGAACTTCTGGAAAACCAGGCATCTTGAATATCTGATCCCTCATGTTCCCTCCGATTTACTGAACAGTATCGACTTAGAGGGACCTTGGGTGACAGGGGTTCATGATGTGGTAAATGAAATGTGCGAAACCAGCGGACTTACTGTTTCAGAACTCTCGGAACTGGATACGCAGCAGCTTGATCAATTGAGTTCAAAAATAAGCGAGGGCAGAGATAAGGATAAACAAAGAGTATTGCTGATCATTAAACTGTATCAGCTTCTTAAAGAAAAATATTCATTTGAGACCGGGAATATTTGCACCTTTCTGAGTCATTACATCTTTTTCAATCAGGAGGAGATCCGGAAGCTGACTGAATATCTTGAAACTCATCAGGATGAAGAGGCCTTGCTGGTCATTTACGGTTTCATGGCCCGGCTGAATCAAATCATTTTCGATCCGGCCAAAAGCCAGGGATGGGAAAATATTTATCATAAACGTCATATTGCTTTTGGTATTCCATCCATGTACGGAGAATATCATGAAACCAAATTTGAAGCACTTGGTGTGACTTTTCGCCTTGAGCAGATTGCGACCATGCTTATGGAACGCATCATCCGGAACCGCCCAACCGACTATATTACTGCCCAAACCCTGAAAAATATTTATTCTATCCTTAAATTGATCAAGGAGGGTCTTGAGCTTGACGGAATATCCGACCAGGGATTGAATTCCAATCTCCAGATGCTTCAGTATAGTCTTACTTCGGGAAGTTTTACCGTAAAACAGTATATCAATATCTTTCAATTCATGGAAGATAGTGTGAAAGAGATCATCAACCACTATTTTATACGGCCCTATGATGATCTTTTAAAAATCATTATCCCGGAGGTTTTTCCAGGAGAGGCAGGGTCAAATGAAAAATCGGTCAATCAGTTTATCAGTAAAAAGTCAGAAGCTTTTTATCGTGATCTTCTGGCTTCGGCATTTCTTATTCAGCATCTTGATAATTTCCTTGGGAAGGTTCTTAATAATCTGAGAAAAATGGTGGATGATTTCTCAACGGAAGATATCCGCAGTATAATGTCATACGACCCCGATGTAATCTTTTCCCCGTTCTTTAAACCCACTCCTGCCATCGACAGTCAGATCTTCCTCGGATCCAAAGGATATTATCTCAAAAAACTGTTTCTCGCTGATTATCCCATTCCACCTGGTTTCATCCTGACCACGGAAATTTTCCGCCGTAAGAACTCGATATTAAAACAACCATCGCTTAATGCGGAGATCGATACCAAAATAAAAAATAATATCGCAGAACTGGAAAGGCTTACCCATCGTGAATTTGGCAATCCCCTGAATCCGTTGCTGCTTAGCGTACGTTCAGGTTCAGCTATTTCCATGCCCGGGGCCATGAATACCTTTTTGAATGTCGGCTTAAATGATGAGATTACCGAAAAGCTTAGTAAACAGCATAATTTTGGGTGGACCTCCTGGGATTGTTACCGGCGTTTATTGCAGACCTGGGGAATGTCGTTTGGTATCGACAGGAATATTTTTGACCAGATCATTCTTGATTATAAAAAACGATATGAAATAACCCGGAAAATCGATTTTTCACCCGCTGTTATGAAGGAAATTGCTTTTTCCTATAAGGAGCAACTGGCAGACAATCACATTTATTTCGAACAAGATCCTTTTCTTCAAGTCAAACAGGCGGTCATATCCGTTTTCAGTTCATGGGATACACCCAGAACGAATGTATACAGAAACCATATGCAAATTGCGGATGAATGGGGAACTGCCGTTATCATTCAGAAAATGGTATTTGGAAATATTCACAGAGAATCGGGTTCCGGAGTTTTATTTACGCATGATCCACATGAGACTACGCCAGATATAAATCTTACAGGCGATTTTTCCTTTCTGAGCCAGGGAGAAGATATTGTTGCAGGACTGGTGAATACGCTTCCCATCAGTAAAAATCAGCGATTGAAATATTTTTCCGAAAGCACTATTTCCCTCGAGGAGGCATTTCCAAAAATATTCGACCGGCTGAAAGAGCTCTCTGTTGATCTTATCGAAAAACACGGTTTTGGTCATTTGGAAATTGAATTTACCTTTGAAACGCCGGAGGAAAAAGATTTGTATATTCTTCAGATAAGAGACATGTCTATTACCAAACAAAAGCAACGATTGTTCTTTACGACTCCACAGAAAAAAATGAAACAGGTCGGCCGGGGGATCGGGATCGGAAATGAAGTAATGAACGGGCTTCTTGCTTTCGACATGGACGATATCCGGATGATTCAGACAAATCACCCGGACGACAAATGTATTTTGGTTCGTCCGGACACGGTCCCTGATGATATCGAACTGATTTTTGAATGCAATGGACTTATTACCGGGAAAGGCGGTGCCACCTCCCACGCCGCGGTGACGGCCGCAAGATTGAGAAAGGTTTGCATCGTTAATTGTACGGATCTTATTATGGATGAACGTAATAAAACATGCAGGATCGGCGATGAAATTTTTTCACCATTTGATAAAATTGCGATTGACAGCGCCCTGGGCATTATTTACAAGGGCAACTATCCTACCCGGATCCAGGAGCTGTAATAAACTTAAAACCTTAAATCAATAACATTATGGAAATTGTACAAAAGGAAAAGAAACTACTTGGGATCAATGGATTGGGACGGATCGGAAAGTTATCGCTGTGGTATCATCTTCTATCGCGTCATTTTGATGGTGTCGTTATCAATGTTGGAAGAGAAGTGGGGAAAGGTCTTGAGGATGTTATTCATTCGATCGAAACGGATTCGACCTACGGCTCCCTGAATCATTTTTTATATGGTTTTTCAGGGAAGAAATGTGAGATCAGGATTGTGGATTCTCAAACCGGATTACTGGATCTGGGAGGATTTCAGGCCAAGATCCTGCGGAAAGAAAGAAATCCGAAGGATATCGGATGGTCGAATGAGGGTATCCGGGTTGTTGTCGACTGTACAGGGAAATTCCTGGATCCGACAACTCCGGCCGATGACCCCAAAGGGAGTCTGTGGGGACATTTAGAAGGCGGGGCTCAGAAGGTGATTGTTAGTGCACCCTTCAAGATCAAAGATTCATCCAAACCTGTTCCGGCATATAGTCCGACTTTGATTTTCGGGATCAATCATTTTGAATATCAATTCCGGCATCATCATATTGTTTCTGCTGCCAGCTGTACTACTACAGGTTTGGCCCATATGATGAAACCATTACTTGAGGATAAGGAGACCTCAAGGATCCTGACCGCTTCGATGTCGACGGTTCATGCTGCCACCAATACGCAGAGCGTTCTGGATGCCGTTCCGGCGACCAAAGCTTCTGATCTAAGGAAAAACCGGTCAGTAATGAACAATATTATACTTTCCACGACCGGTGCAGGAAAAGCCCTTGAGAAGGTTCTTCCTCAGATAGCCAACATCGGATTTATGGCCGATTCCGTCAGGATTCCGACCAATACGGTATCCCTCATCTCCCTCAATATTACCTTTAATTCACGAATCAATAAATTCGGAGAACCTATCATCAATGCCGATTATATCAATAAGATTTACAAACGAGTTGCAGAGGGTTCCCAGAACGAATTACTCTATTTCAGTGAGAAACAAAATGTCTCAGCCGACATGATGGGATTCCCGGCTGCAGTGGTCATTGAGGGCCACGAGACCCATACCCGTACCGGCTTTCTGACCATAACCAATTCACCCGGTGAAACGGCTGATACGTCGAAAGAGCACTCGATCAACCTGCCGGTGACCCATGTGAAGATCTTTGGTTGGTACGACAACGAATACGGGAGTTATGTTCGCTGTCTCGGGAAACTGACTGAGTTTATCGATACAAACGGCGGATAAAAAGCGTTGTCCGGTGCCGGATCTAAACCGGTCATCCCGTATCATTTCCCGATATCAATACTTTCTTCGGCAAGCAGTGTATGGATATAATCCGGGTTCGGATCTCCGCTGCCACTGTCCAGGTTATACTGGTATAACGAAACGATATCCAGATCAGATCCTGTCCATTGTCCGGGCCATATCATCAGATAAGTCCGAACCGGCTTCTTGCTCAGCTCTGCATTCACCCAGGAACCGGTATTTGCATAGATCCCCTGGTGGTTTTTGCCCGACGGATATACAATCACTTCCGGATTATGGGTATGCCCGAAAGCTACTATTTTATATTTTTTGGGGGATAAATCCGACATATACTCATATACTGCGGCCAAGTACATATCGAAGTTTCCATCAAGAATGGCCATTGCTACAGGTATATGAACCGGAACTGCGTTTTGTGTCTGTGTTGCCGCCCATTGGTTTTCTATCGAAGCGGCATACATATTCCGGGCACCGTTAAATGAGAAGGGATTGGTGTACCCGTCGATACCGCCCATTGAAATATTGACGGAATCCGGATGAACGGTCAACGAAAACTGGGCACGCAGATATTCATAAGCAATGGTCCAGGCCAGCAAAAATTCAACCGATCCGGTTGTTGCATATCCCTCTTTCAGAAACGTTTGTCCATGTTCCTGCAACCCCGCTGCCTGAAGCCGGGATATGAAGAACCCGGGCGGCAAACTGTGGCCGGAACTGACCAGGGGCTGGGGGCAATTAAAGAAATCATAACGGTGACCATGTTCCATGATTATCTCATCAACCGGCGAATAATTTCCAAGTCCGGGAATGTTTCCCTGCCAGATGACCCCCGGGATGATTTCTTCCAGGATACTCTGGGTCAAAAGCATGTCATGATTTCCCGGAATATATACCAGCTGTATGTCACTGCTTGATGCTATTGTCCTCAATTTATTGATGATGGGAAGGTTTACCGGTGAATTTGCAACCGAGAGGAAGTACTCCCTTGAATTCGTAACACCTGATGCCATATCGAAGGGTGAAGTACGGTAAGGGATTATCCATTCATCGAATAAGTCTCCCAGGATTACCAGCTTCCGTACCTGTTGACCGGTAATGACATAATCAAGCAGATCGGCCAGGGCAGCCTGATTTTTACTAAACCAGCAATAATTACCTGTTACAGCCCTGTATTCACCAAGATGGATATCGCTGATACAGAGCATGGCATTTCGTTGCGGCGGTCCGCCTTCCAGTGTCAGATCAGGAGCGCTGGTCCTGAGTTCAAGGATACAGGCAGATGAAAATGTGCATCCCGAAGCAGATTTCAGGCCGGTACCAATTTTTAAAAAGTACCTCCATCCTTCTTTCATGGTGAAATCAGGTTTGAAAATAAGAAAGATCTTCCTTTCCAGTGCGATCAGGGTATAAGTTGAGTCGAGAAGACCATCTTTATCCGAAAATGAGAAATTCCCCCGGATACTGGATGAATCAACAGGCTGTGTGAACTCCAGTTCAATAGAACGCTCATCATTGCTGAGCGGGTAGTACAGATCGTTCTGCAAGGTAAGTTTCGGGAGGTCCACACTCAGATATACGGGTTCACTTACTGTTTCTTTCTTTTTGCAGGATTGCTGAAAAAGACCAGATACCGCGATGGCCAGGAGGAGAAGGACCGTGGCAAGATTATGGTTTTTCATCTTCCGTTACGATTTAGTTTGATGCAAATGTATCAAATATTTTCCAGGGGTTTCCGTTCCGGCATGTTGGATTATTCCTTTTTGATGGGTATTCCCGCTGCCGCGGAATATTCGTCCGAGCAAATTTCCCAGTGTGCAGGTTCTCTATCTTTATCCTAATAATCGCTGGTTTTAAGCAGTTCCTGTTACTATCCCAAAACAGACATGAGTATAATTTTTCACTATCACTTACTGTTAAGAGGATTCCAGTGAGAAATAATTATTAATCATGAATTAATATACTCATTTCAAATTGATTATAAAAATGTTCTTCGGAATCAGTATGATAAGAATGATTGATTTCACTTCGTCAATCGATCAGGCTGTAGTGACATTTCAGACCTGATTTTTGATTTTCACTTTTTTATATGTAATTTTGCAAATGTTTAATGTATATTTAAAATCAAAATTCCTTAAAAAAACATTATATAAGATCCATCCGGACATTATTCATATTAATTGTGGATGAGAAAAATTAATCTTTTATACATTAACAATTAAAATCAGGTAAACATGAAAACGATGCGTTTTATTCTTGGAAGCATGATAGTGATCTTCGGGACCATTATGCTGAATTCCTGCAGTAAAAGCGATGATCCGGCACCTACCGATCTGACTCCGTCCATTGCATTTGTTGGCGGGGCCGGTTATACATCGGGTGATGCAACGCTTGAGGTCAACGCAGCATTTAAAGTTGGTATTACTGCCTTCTCCAATACATCCTCATCGGCTAAGCTGGTAAAAGTAACCGTTACCCGTGTATTTCATGACATCCCCCTTTCTTCTGATACGGTAATCAACCTCAGCTACCTGAATTGGAATTTAAACTTAAACGCCAACAGCGAGGTCGGAGCTGAAAAATGGTATTTCAAGGTCACGGACAAAAATAATCAGACCAAAGAGATCAGTTTTACCATCACAACGGTTGCACCATCAGGTCCTATCAATACTTTTTCGATGAAAATTCTGGGAGCTCAGGGCAATACACTCGGAAGCTCCTTTGCTTCCATTGACGGAACTGTTTACAACCTTGCAAACGCAAAAGCAAATGCCGCTAAAATTGACTGGCTGTACTTTCACGGAGCAACGAACCTGGCTACGTTAGCAAGTCCGAATGATGCTGCTGCCGCTGCAGTTTTCAATGATGAAACAAACGGATTGGCAAAGTGGGCCGTGAGAAATAATACCCTTTTCAAAAAGGTCACCGGAACCATTGATTGGGAAAGTATTACCACCGACGAAGTAATTGTTGCACAAACCGCTTCCGGCGTGACCAATACCAAGATCAATATGCTTGCTGCAAATGATGTCCTGGCCTTTATTGCCGCTTCCGGGAAAAAGGGAATGATAAAAGTTGAAAGCATAACCGGTACGGACAACGGATCCATTACAATTTCCGTAAAAGTTCAGCAATAGTCTTTTTCCTTTTATCTTATCTTAATAAAAGAGGGTGAATCAAAAGCCGAGACACCCTCTTTTATTTTTATGCCAAAATCTTTAAAGGATCAGGGGAGGGCGTTTTTAAATTCCAGATAGGTTTCTGGGAATAACTGACCATGAACACCTCCTAGTGAATTGAAGACCTGGGTAATTTTTTCAAGTCTGTCGGATGGGGAGGGATGGGTGCTCAGGAAAGGCGGCGGAGTGGGTTCCCCCTGGATCTTGGCGAAGAAATCACCAAGAGAAGCGGCATCATACTGGGTGGGATATAAATATCTGACGGCATACTCATCGGCTGCATATTCATTTTCGCGGCTGTAAGCAAGATTCCCGAGTCCCTGTGCCACACTTGCAACAAGCTCGGCCAATTGTGACGGATTACTTCCAAGGAGAAGGTTAAGCAGGAGCGTTTCACCATAAACCAGGGTCAGTTGTTGTGAAGTGTGCCGGCGATCGGCATGTGCCATTTCGTGAGCCAGTAAACCGGCAAACTGGGCTTCATTATCAAGAAACTTTATGATCCCTGAATAAATATAAATATTTCCACCGGGAACACAAAATGCATTGATCATGGCATCATCGTGAATGATCCTGCATTTCCATGAAAAGGTATTGGCATAGGATAACTTTCCAGAAGCAAGAATGTTATTGCGTATCCGATACAGGTGGGCATATGCCGTTGCGTACTGAACCGAATCAAGTATCGGGTATTGCTGGGGATTGCTCATGATCTCCTGATCCATCTGCTCGCCGAGGGCAATCTCATCCTGTATTGAAAAAATTGTGATCGGAATGCTATCGCCTTTTGAGCATGCTGCCATCACGGCAAAAATGGCAGAGAAAACAAGGATCCTGCTGATTTTCATAATTGCCTTCATGATATTGATTTCCGTTGATTATCAGTGTAAATATACAAAATTATTGGCTCTGTATTGTTAATATTATACCTTCTACTACGGTTCGACTGTTTCTGCTACATAGCATAAATACTCTCATTATTACTTAAGAGAGCGGGTGTTGTGAAAGAACAAACCAGATGTAAAGATCTCCCTATGCTAATTTTGCCGTAAGGGTGATTTCCACTGCTCTCAGGGCTTGTGAAACAGGGCAGTTGATCTTTGCTTTGTTGGCGAGTTCCAGGAATTTCTCTGTAGTGATACCCGGGACTATTCCAGTCAGGTTGAGGTGGATACCGGTGATCTCAAAATGATCTGTTTTATGTTCCATGTTCACGGCTGTTTCCACTTTCAGTTCCGTAGCGACAAATCCCTCTCCTGCAAGCGCAAAGCTCAGCGCCATGGCATAACACCCGCCGTGGGCTGCCGCGATCAACTCTTCCGGGTTTGTTCCGGCCATGCCGTCTTCGTTCTTAAACCGTGTTATAAATGAATACGGAGTGTTGTTCAGGACTCCGCTGGTGGAGGTGAGTTTTCCTTTGCCTTCCATCCCGTTTCCTTGCCATATGGCTGTTGCTTTACGTTTCATGATTTCTTGTTTAGGTTAGATTTCTGTACTATTGTATTCCTGTTCCATAGTGATGCTGATCCATCATAGGAAGTGTAAACCGGAATGTGCTTCCTTTTCCTTCTTCACTCTCTACCAGGATCATCCCACCGTTTTTTTCAACAAAATCTTTGCATAGGATCAGTCCTAATCCGCTCCCTGTTTCATTTTCAGTGCCCGGAGTATTCAGCTTGCTGTCAATTCTGAAGATATTATCCCGTTGTTTGACGGACATTCCCACTCCGGTATCTTTTACCGAAACCTCTATGTTTTTATCTTCCTTCCTGGCGGAAATTACAATTTCTCCATATTGCGGAGTGAATTTGATCGCATTGGTTATCAGATTTCTGATAACGGTATCAATCATGTTTTTATCAGCAAATGCAAAACAGGGAGTATTGATCACTGAGTGCACATGCAGGTGTTTTTTAGTTGACTGGCTTTTGACCAGTGCAAGATTATCCTCTACAATTTCTTTTAAATCGATATTTTCTGGTTGAAACTTTATCAGATTTGTCTGAGAGCGGCCCCATATCAGCAGGTTTTCGAGTAAGTTATAGGCCCTCTTGGATGAAGATTCAATGTCTTTCAGCATTTCTTCAATTTCCTGTCGATCATACTCATTGTAATTCTCAATCAACAGGCCCGACAATCCCAGAATTGCCTGGAACGGATTTATCAGATCATGGGCAATGATGGAGAAGAACTTGTCTTTGGTGGCATTGAGTTGCTTTAACTCCTCTGCCTGCTTTTCAACTTTTAATTCGGCTTTCTTGCGTTCGGTTATGTTCCGGCCAATACCGACCAGACCAATGATTTTTCCATGCAGGTCGTACAATGGCACTTTAGTGGTCAATTGCCAGCGATGGTTCCCTGCAGAATCGGTAAAAGAGGTTTCAAAATGGAGGATGGGTTTTTCTTTGTTCAGTATTACCATGTCCTCCGCGTAACCCTGTGATCCTGTTTCATGATTAAAAATTTCAAGATCGGTCTTCCCGATGATCTCTGCTTCGGTGGCGACTCCCATAATTTCAAGGTCAGCCTGGTTGGCAACGATCTTCCGGCCTTTGGCATCTTTCACATAAATGGCATCCGGTAAATTATCGATCAGGGTCCGAAGCAGAATCCGCTCACGGGTAATGGTTTCTTCAATCCGTTTACGTTCACTGATGTCGCGTAAAGATCCTTCTATCCCCTGGAGCTTTCCGTTCTTATCATAGTAGTTGTGGGCACTGAGAGAGGCCCAGATCTCCCGGTTATGTTTATTCTTCAGAAGCAATTCAAAATCAAATACCTCTCCTTTTTCCCTTAACTCTTTCAGGAGGTCCTGCCGGCGGACAGGGTTTGCATACAGATTTTCCGCCGACCGACCGATCAATTCTTCCCTGGTGAAGGAAGAATACCTCTCGATCGAAGGACTGATCTCAAGTATATTCCCTTCCAGATCGGTCTGCAAAAAAACATCCTGGACATTCTCAAATATTTTCCTGTATTTCTCCTCCCTTTTCCTGAGCGAATCTTCTACATTTTTTTTATCTGTGATATCGCGTATTATTCCAATGGCACACCATTTATTGTTTATCCGGAGGGACGAAAGCGACAGTTCAATGGGAAATTCTGTACCATCTTTTCGGATGGCTATCAGTTCGAGGAGTTTACCAATGGCACTCCCTTCACCTGATGTCCGGAAGAGAGGAAATGCCTGTTTATGCTGATTCAAAAATTTCTTTGGTACGAGAAGTTCATGCAGGTTTTTCCCGATGACTTCATCTTTTGAAAAGCCAAAGATTTCCGTAGAGGCCTCATTCCAAAACGAGATGTTCCCCTCATTATTGATCATTACAATGGCATCCCTTACTGATGAAGTAATTGCATGGATGATACTTTCCTGTTCCTCAAGCGACTCATTTATCAGACTTTTAACCATAGGTCTTTTTCATTAACATGACGGTGATGAAGGATCAGTCGGTAATTTCATATTTCAAGCATACACTATATTAATTATCAGGGATAGTGAGGGTAAACGCTATGGAGACTATCGATCAGGACCATAGTTTCCTGGTCAGGGAGATGGGTGATCAGTACATTCAAATTCCCTGTGCCTGTCGCTGTACAGATCTTATTTAAAGACGTGGAAGTGGTTATGGAATAAACCGTAACAGTTTCTCCCGCCTGAGTATGTATGTCATCATTTCCTGCAACGCCGATCAGGTTCAGGGTATAATGTCCGCTTTCTGAATGAAAGGGAAGATAATTTTTGGCAATGATCAATGGAAACGGCCTTATCATTCGCAGGATCTTCATCAATGTGTGAATTTATAAAATTATTCACAAATAATATCTATCAAGTATACGGAATTTTTCAGACAAATGATATTTTCTATATGTCAGAAATTTTCGACATGGATGGTTACCTCTATTTTTTCAAATTTCCTTTTGATCTCTTCTTCAATCCGGTCGCAAATGGCATGAGCTTCACCGACAGTAAGGTTGGGGTCGAGGTTAAGGTGAAAATCGATATACTTGTAGTCTCCTGCTTTCCGGCTGCGCAGGTTGTGAAAAGTCATGTCCTCTTTACAATTCTGTTGAATGATCGCCGAGATCTGTTCAACTTCCGATGCCGGCAGAGCCCGGTCGAGAAGAGGGGCATAGGCCCTTGAAAATAATTCGAATGATTCCCTTAAGATCAGCAAGGCGACAAAAATCGCAATGATCGGGTCAATCAACTTTATTCCGCTTATCCACATCAGCGCCAATCCGGTTGCTACTCCGAATGAAGTGTAGACATCTGTTTTCAGATGAAGCGCATCGGCTTCAAGTGCAACCGACCCGGTTTCCCGTGCGACGCTGTATAATCTTCTGGAAACAATGATATTGATAATTGCCGATATCATCATAACCGCAAATCCTATCCCAAGTTGTTCAACCTCAACCGGATTGACGATCTTTTTTACTGCTTCATAAATGATCCAGAAGGCGGCAATAAAGATCAGTAATGCCTCGATAACTCCCGATACATTTTCAAATTTTCCATGACCGTAAGGATGTTTTTCATCGGCAGGGGTATCTGAAATTTTGACAGAAAAAAAAGCAACGACCGATGCCAACAGGTCCATTAATGAATGGATGGCTTCTGAGATGATGCTGACCGATCCTGAAAGGAGTCCGGCAGTGATCTTCATAATGATCAGCGTGGTATTTGATATGATCGACAACCGCGCAACATTAATTTTTTTACTCATTTGATAATAATTTTGATTTGAAGAACCTCACGTTAAAACGCGGGGATCTTCCTTCACGGTGATCAACGTTTCACAATATTATTGTAAAGGTTTTGCATCTTGTTATTTGTTTCGGCGATGACATCAGCACACTCTTTTAACTCCCTGAAAACAGCATCTGTTTTTCTGTCGGCAAATTTTAGATAAGATCATACTAAATGTCATTCTTTGTTCCATTGATTTTCAATAGTTTGAAAATGTCAACAACCAAAACCGGAATGAGCGACATCAACCCCACCATAAACCAGTGTTTCCCATCCATTACGGAAAAGCGGAAAGCCTCGCGTAAAGCCGGTACCAGGAGTACCAGGAGTGCCAGGCCGGAGGAAATCAAAATAGCCCCGATCAGCGGTTTATTTTTTAGCGGACTTATTGACAGCGACGATCTGGTATTGGAATGAAGGTTACGCACATGCATCATCTGGGCAAAAACCAGGGTGCTGAATGCCATGGTTTGGCCAAGCATCAATCCGCCGTCATTCAGTCCGATCATAAATGCGGCCAGTGGAATAGCCCCGATCATGATACCCTGATACATCACTCTCCAGACCATTCCTCTGGTCATAAAACCTTTTTTTGATTTCCGGGGTTTACGGTTCATGATATCTTTCTCGGCAGGATCGACACTCAGGGCCAGTGCCGGAAGGCTATCCGTTACCAGGTTTACCCAGAGAATATGAATCGGGAGTAAAGGAACTCCAAGGTTAAAGACCGAAGTGATCAATAAGAGGAATATTTCACCCACATTAGTCGATAGCAAAAACTGGATCGCCTTGAGTATATTATCGTATATCCTTCTTCCCTCTTCAACGGCGGAGACAATCGTCGCGAAGTTATCATCCGTAAGGACCATATCGGCAGCGCCCTTTGCCACGTCGGTACCAACGATACCCATTGCAGCGCCGATATCGGCCTGTTTGAGAGCCGGAGCATCATTGACACCATCGCCGGTCATAGCCACAACTTCACCCTGTTTCTGCCATGCCTTGACAATACGAACCTTGTGCTCAGGCGCAACCCTGGCATAGACTGAGGTGCAGTTCACATTTTCAGCGAATTCCAGATCGCTGAGTTTTTCAAGTTCAGCACCGGTAATAGCCAGGTCTCCCTCCCCGTAGATTCCTATCTCCCGGGCAATAGCCATGGCAGTACCTTTATGGTCGCCCGTTATCATTACTGCACGGATACCCGCTGTTCGGCATTTTGCCACTGCATCTATGACCTCAGGTCTTGCAGGATCTATCATCCCCAGAAGCCCGATGAAAATGAGATCGTTTTCCAATTCACCTATCTCTATGTTCTGCGGGGATTCCGGTAAGTCTTTATATGCCATAGCCAGGACCCGTAAAGCAGAATCGGCCATTGATTCATTGGCTTTGCTGATCTGTTCTTTATCCTCCGGTGCAATGGATCTGACCTCCCCGTTTAAGATTATTCTGTGACATACTCCCAGTACTTCATCAAGGCCACCTTTCACATTGATCCGGGTGCTTCTGTCGGCTATACGGTTAACAGTAGTCATCCTTTTTCGTTCAGAATCAAAGGGGATTTCTGCAACTCGCGGAAATGATTTTTCAAGGTCTCCCTTATTCATTCCGTACAGGACTCCGAAATCCAGCAATGCCGTTTCGGTAGGATCCCCGGTAAATAATAACCTGCCGTCTTCGCCGGTACTCATTTGTGCATCAGCACACAGAACAGAAACGGTAAGGAGTTTCTTTTCTTCTTCATTAAGGGTAGTTACCGGAACTGTTCTGTTGATCTGATCTCTTTTATGGTTTACATAGGCTTCTACAACGGTCATTTTGTTTTGGGTCAGCGTACCCGTTTTGTCAGAACAAATCACGGTCGTACTGCCGAGTGTTTCGACAGAAGGAAGGGTGCGTATGATAGCATTCCGTTTCACAAGACGCTGAACTCCGATTGCAAGGACGACGGTGGATACCGCGGGAAGTCCTTCCGGAATGGCTGCAACAGCGAGGGAGACCGCAATCATAAACATACTTAATACTGAATTTCCATAGAGGATTCCGACAATGAAGATCACCCCGCAGATAATCAGCGCAGAAATTCCAAGCATCTTTCCCAATTGTTCCAGGCGTCTGCTCATCGGTGTCTCCGTGTCGACGGTCTGCCGGAGCATCTCTGCAATTTTCCCTACCTCGGTTTGCATACCGGTTCCGACAACAACTCCACTGCCCCGGCCATAGGTGACCATGCCGCTTGAAAAAACAAAGTTTGTGCGGTCTCCAAGTGCAATATCATCACCCGTCAGTGCTTCCGTTTGTTTATCCACCGGGACGGATTCTCCTGTCAGAGACGACTCTTGTATTTTAAGATTCACTGCTTCAATCAACCGCAAATCGGCAGGAATGAAAGCGCCTGTTTCAAGGATCACAACATCTCCGGGAACAAGTTCCCTGGTGGGAAGTTCCTGCACTAACCCGTCACGGATAACTTTGGTATAAGGAGCCGCGAGTTTTTTCAGCGCTTCAAGCGACGATTCTGCTTTACGTTCCTGAAAAGCACCAATTAATGCATTCAGAATCAGGATGCCGAGAATGATAAAAGTATCAAGCAAACCCTCTCCTTCCATGACCCCAACAACTCCCGATATGGCAGCAGCAATCAGCAGGATGATGATCATGAAACTCCTGAACTGGGCAAAGAACATCTGAAGAAAACTTTTTCCGCGTTTTGAATTCAATTGGTTATACCCGTACTCCTGTAATCTTCGTTTGGCTTCAGCGGAAGTCAGACCCTCTGTTTTACTGGTTGAGAAAAAGGATAGTACATCGTTTATTTCCTGCTTATAAAAAGGCGTCATATGAAGAAATTTTTTCATTGATGAGGGGAGACATCCCAGTAACTTACTATCTTTTTCAATAATTCGGTTAAAATAACTGTTTCATTTTTATTCAATCCCTTGCTGATTTTTTCAGACAGCTTTTCGAGTGCAATTTCACGTAGGGAATTGATTTTTGACCCTTTGTCATTTATATGAAGATGCATTGACCTTCTGTCTTTGTCTGATTTCACTCTTCTGATATAACCTTTCTCAACAAGTTTATCCACAAGCACTGTTACCGTTGGCTTGGTCAGGTTAAGTTCTTTTGCAAGCTCTGATAAAGTAGGGTTATTCATTCTCACAACTACCCGGAGGTAATGTAATTGTTGCTGTGTAAGATCACTGAATTCAACCTGGCTGATTGATTCTTCCAGTACTCTCTCCATCAAATCAGAAAGATAGGAGATTGCTTCCGTTAGGTCTGACATACTCAATTTTTTACAAATATAGTTAGAATATTCTAATTATTATATTTTATGAATTTTTCTTTAGGAGAAGCTGAACTGACTTACTCTTTTTGTTGTTTATCCCTTTTGTACGGAGAATGATTGCCTGTTTGTCTATTTGCTTGTACCTGAATCCCGCGAGCACAATTCATGTGGTTTGTCGCGGGATTAGCAAGCAAAAAAAAAAAATTCCGCTTGGATCGGAGAATTTAAGCGATTTTTTAAAAGATAATAATAATAAAAGAATGATAGCCAGGGTGGTTTGAAACTGTTTCCTAATTATCCCTGATGCACCGGATAGGAAATGCATCTGCCCTGGAAGCCTGGTACAAGGATACAGAATGGTTATAGATATTCATGCCGTGGGAAATTGCCCTGTCCGGTCCTGAGGGAGTGGACGACCAGAAAAGTGTCGCGAAATCGACAAAGTTCCAGGTCGAATTCAGGTAGATGACCCCATCCGGTGACGCTGAGAACCCATTGATATAAGAATCCATCAACGGAATCCCTGCCAGTGAGTTGCCCTGGTAAAAGTTGAATAATATATCCCACTCGGTCTCCGTGGGGACATGCCATTCAGGCGGACAAAGACCCTGGATGCCTGGTGTAGGGTCGTAGTTCATCAATTCATCCCACTGATAGATTGAATGGTGAATAACCGATGAGGGATAAACATATTTTTCTGTCAGGCAGTTGTCTGTTTGATAGATATTTTCCGAAATTTCGGTTCCGTGATCAAGATTTGAGGCCATCCAGCATTGTGAGCCGATTTGAACGGTCGGATATATTTTATTATCTCTGATATCCATTAACGCGTTTCCGCAGGTAAAGGCAGGAGCATGGTGAACAATTATGGTTTTTGTTTTGCTATCAGTGCATGATGATACATTAGTATATGAATAGGTAATTGTTTGGGTTCCCAATCCGGCTGTTGATGGAGAAAAGACATCTGTCACCGAATTAACTCCCGGACCTGAGTAGGTTCCGCCAAGGGGAGTACCCCCTTTAAGCCTGAATGGTTTGGCATTAATGGTGGTGACGGTGTCGAAGCAGCGGGTGAATGTGACTTCAGGAACTTCATTTACATTCATGGATAACGGTAAACCGGAGGCAGGATTTCCGGACACACAGGTTTCTGATGATGTGAGTGTACAGGTTACAATATCATTGTTACCAGGAGTATACGTATATGCAGCGCTATTGGTTCCCGAATTGATACCATTGACTTTCCACTGATAAATTGGATTCATTCCGCCATTGACCGGAGTTGCCGTAAAGACAACAGGAATACCACTGCAAACCGGATTAATGGATGCCGATATTGAAACACCAACAAGCAGCACAGGATCGACGGTGATGGTCACCGGATTGCTGTTTGCCGGATTGCCGGACACACAGGTTTCTGATGATGTGAGCGTACAGGTTACAATATCATTGTTACCAGGAGTATACGTATATGCAGCGCTATTGGTTCCCGAATTGATACCATTGACTTTCCACTGATAAATTGGATTCATTCCGCCATTGACCGGAGTTGCCGTAAAGACAACAGGGATCCCACTGCAAACCGGATTAATGGATGCCGATATTGAAATACCAACAAGCAGCACAGGATCGACATTGATAGTCACCGGATTGCTGTATGCCGGATTGCCCGATGTACAAGGCTCTGATGATGTTAGCGTGCAGGTTACAATATCTCCGTTATTCGGAGCATAAACATGCACAGGGTTGTTTATTCCGGTGTTGATGCCATTGACTTTCCATTGATAAACAGGGGTTGTTCCTGCATTGGAAGGTATTGCTGTGAAGGTAACAGGATCACCGGAGCATACTGAAATGTCTGAAGCGGTAACGAAAACCGAAACAGGTAAAGAGGGATTGATTGTGACGATGTAATCTGCAACGGGGCCAATACATCCATTGTTGTTGGGTGTTATTGAATACGTTACAGTTTCAGGATTCGCACTTGTACTATACAATGTATCGTTAATCAGGGTTCCGTTCCCGTCTGAGAAACCGGTAACCAGCAGAGAGGAGGGAAAAGTCGTCCATGAGAAATCCGTCGATGGCTGGTTGGAAGTAAGAATGATATATGTTGAGTCTCCCGTACAGATCGTTTTTGATAAAGGTAAATTTGTCACAAGAGGATTTGGACCGCCAGTTATATGAACGGTATCTGTTGCTTTACAACCATTGATATCCGTTACCGTGAGAGTGTAGGTGCCGGGTCCGTTAATTATCAGATAAGGTGTTGTGGCACCTGTATTCCAGAGATATTGTGCAAAGGGTCCTCCCGTAGTGAAGAGAGAATCCGTCAGATTATCACATAATGAGTGATCCGGTCCAAGATCCACGGTTGGTTCCGGGAATAGACTTAAATGCATAGTATCAGATAGAATGCATGAAGGATCCGTCACCGTCACCATATAATTCCCCGAGTCTTTGATCCGGATAAATTCTGTTGTAGCGCCGGTATTCCAAAGGTATGAATTCCATCCGGTACCGGCATGGAGATCGATTGAATCATCGGGACAAATAGTCAGATCCGGCCCCAGATTCAGCCGTGCAAAATCTGAGAAATAACCGTAACTGCAACCACCGCCGGGATTCCCTATCATCAACCCCAGATGAAATGGACCGGTTGTGTTGTTTACAAAGACGATGGTTCCGACAGGGATCTGCTCCAGTGAAAAGGTCAAACTCGCGGCCATCCAGTTTCCACCGGTTCCCGGAACCTGGAGAAAGTCGGAGGCGGTGATAAGGGAAGGGTCGCCGTTGACAAGAAAACTTCCTGCGTTACCTGTCTGTGTTGCGATAACCAATCCCAGCGACTGATTGGTTGTCCGGGTAAAGGCGATCTGTGTTGATCCGGTGCAGTTTATGGAGGGTAGAAGTGCTCCTCCGAGTTCACAACCAAAACCTGAGGTCTGAAAAACATAAACCGGATGAGTGGCTGAAATAAATGTCGACGGATTCAGAATATTGTTATTATAAAGTTGTCCGGTTGCCAGTGTAGCTACCGGAACAGTATTGCCATCAATATGGATATCCGTATTGTCCTGTGTGGCTATAATGAATGCCCTGTTCCCATTATTGGTAAGATTCCCCCTGACTGCAATATAATCGGTTCCGGTGATCTCAACCGGGACAATCTGGTCCCCGATCAGGTCGGCACAGCCTGTTATTCCGTAAAGAAGATCATCCGTCATGGTGATTGAAACGGGTTTGGTCGAAGTTACCACCGAACCCCAGAGGTGATCTTCTGCTTCCATTGAAGTAGCAAGGGCCGACCAGGTCTGTCCCTTGTCAAGAGTAACAGTGAATGTGACTCCGGCTGCGTGCCCCACAATCTCTTTTGACGGGGTGATAGATACGATGTTGTTATCCTGGGTTGAAACAATATCGAATGCATTGTATGGAGGCGGAGAATAGATGTTCCAATTGGGAAAATAATTCTGTGTGGGAATAATAAAATTCATCCCTACGGAATTTTTTCCTTTCAGGGCAAAAATCTCGGGATTACAATTACAATAAGTACTTGCCACTTCATAATAAACACTGACAGGATTGGTCGCTGTAATATGGATTCCATAATTCAGAACTGTATTGGCAGGTTTATTTTCGATCATATCAAGAAAAGGCGAAAGATCGACGGTGGAGAATCCATTGGCCGGAATATCGGCTATGACCGGGACAAAAGAAGGATTTGCAGGTTGGGATATGGTGACCGTAGAAGCCTGGTTATAGGTTGAAATTCTCAAATATACCGGGATGTCGAAATTTTGTCCTCCGTTTTTAGATACTTCCGGAGCAATAAACCAAAATTCCGTATCGGTCTGTGATACTGTTAATAAAGGAGCTGACAGCAAGAGAACGATCCCAAGAATAATCGAATACTGATGGATTATTTTACCGGTAATGGTTCGTGATCTGTAAGTCAGTCGGGGCTTCACAAAAACAAAAGTACAAAAATTGTTCTCAGACAGTGTATATTATGTGACATAAATACATTTCTGTAAGTTGCCTGATGTCCGGAAAATTAATCGGTTTGCACATTTATTGAAGTCGTTTCTGCATCGCAGCCGTCCGGGAATTGAATCCCGCGAGCGCATTCCATGTGACATGCTACGGGGTTAGCGAGCAAAAAAATAAAAATTCCGCTTGGATCGGAGAATCCTCGCGTTAAAACGCGAGGTTCTTCAATATGTAAAAAATTATCTAATTTTACAGGCGATCTGAGGAATACATTTTTTCCTGGAACTTTCAATATTTCCTGTAAACAGGCATTCTAAAAACAGTTACCGGTACAACAAATTCTATTATGGGTGGACTATTCGGGATTATTTCAAAACAGGATTGTGTCAGTACCCTTTATTACGGCACCGATTATAATTCGCACCTGGGAACGAGAAGAGGGGGAATGGCAGTATATGATGGCAAAAGTTATATCCGGTCGATCCATAACCTTGAAAACGACTATTTCAGAACGAAGTTTGAACCGGAGTTGCAGCAGTTCCGCGGGAACAGCGGAATAGGTGTGATCAGCGATACAGAATCACAACCGTTGCTGATTCATTCCCACCTGGGAGAGTATGCAATATCGACCGTAAGCAGGATAAACAACCTCCGGGAACTCACTGAAAGGGCCTTGAAAAGGCATCTCCATTTTTCCGAGACAAGTAATATGGGGGTCAGTCCTACGGAACTTGTTGCATTACTTATCAATGAATGCAGATCCTTCGAAGAAGGAATTGAAAATGTATTCAATCATATCAAAGGGTCATGCACTATTCTGATTCTGACATCCGGTGGTATTTTCGCAGCGCGCGACAAGCTTGGGCGTACCCCTTTGATACTGGGAAGCAAAGAAGGTGCCTTTGCTCTTAGTTCGGAAACCACTTCATTTGCAAACCTTGGCTTTTCAGTTGAAAAATATCTTGGACCGGGTGAGATCCTTTTTATCACCGATGAAGGATGGGAACAAAAGAGAGAACCAAATGATAAAATGCAGATCTGTTCTTTTCTCTGGGTATACTATGGTTATCCAAGTTCATATTATGAAGGCATTAACGTCGAAGAATGTCGTTACCGTTGCGGAGCCGCCCTCGGACGGGAGGACGATGCCGTGGTTGACTTTACCTGCGGGGTACCTGATTCGGGGGCGGCTCATGCCATAGGTTACTCCAATGAAAAGAAGATCCCATATAAACGGGCGTATGTAAAATACACTCCCTCCTGGCCGAGAAGCTTCATGCCTCAGAACCAGGAAACCAGGGATCTTGTTGCAAAAATGAAGCTTATTCCCATCCGGGATATTATCCAGGGAAAACGAATGGCCTTGTGCGATGATTCTATTGTGAGAGGCACACAACTGAAAGATAACGTGAAGATATTGTTCGACCATAAAGCAAAAGAGGTTCATATCAGACCGGCCTGCCCCACCCTGATTTTTCCCTGCCAATTCCTTAACTTTTCCACTTCCAGGACATCACTCGACCTTGCCGGGAGGAAGGTCATCAAGGAATTGGAAGGGAAGGAAGATGCCCATCTTGATGAATATGCAACCCCGGGAACTTCCAGGTATCATGCTATGATCGACAAGATCGGTGAAAAACTCGGGTGCTCAAGCCTGAAATATCAGAAACTGACTAATCTTGTGCAAGCCATCGGTCTTCCGAAGGAGAAGCTCTGTACGCATTGCTGGGACGGCTCAAGTTTCTTTTAGCCTGCTTCCTTTTTAACCTTTACCCACCCTTAACCTGCAGGTTGAAAAATCTGTGGATTGCAACGCGGATAAGGCAATTCCAAGGGAACTTATTCTGGCTGGCATTTTTCGCTAAATGGCCCTTTCGATATTCCAGGTAAATGCCCTCAGTCCCTGTTCTTCCACTTCCTTATTCAGGCGTTGAAGCTTTTCAAGCAAGGATGGAACCATTTCGTCGCCAATGATCGTCAAATAGGCATTGTTCAGCTCCGGCCAGGTATGCGTGCCTTCATGAGGAATACCTTTGTCCGTGCCGCATCCCGTGATGTTTGTCCATTGAGTGAATCCCCTGATTAATAACTGATCGAGTATTTCCTTTACCTGGCCGGAGAGCGATTGATTATATACGACAAATACTGCTTTCATTTGTTAATAATTTTATCATTCTAAACTTTTTCATCAAGAAGTTTTCCCTGTGTTTTACGTAACTTCTTGATCTTTCCAACCCCAAAAATTGTGTAGATGGTCGGGATTAAAACGAGGGTCACCAGGGTTGAGAAGGTCAGACCACATAAGATCGCAATTGCCATTGGTTTCCACATCTCTGAACCAGTTCCTGTAACAGCGATCATGGGTATCATGGCTAAAATCATGGTTAAAGAGGTCATTAACACAGGTCTTATTCTTGACCTCCCTGCAGTGATAACTGCATTTTTCAACGAATAACCCCGGTCAACCTGTAAGTTGGTATAATCCACTAAAATGATCCCGTTCTTCACCACGATCCCGATCAGCATTACCGCGCCAATCAAGGAAATGACGTTTATCGTCGAATTAAAAATGAACAATCCTACAAAAACTCCGGTAAAGGCAAACGGGATGGAAAACATGATGATAAAAGGTTCTGTCAGCGATTCGAATTGCGACGACATCACAATATACACGAGGATCAATGACAGGAGTATCAGGGTGATCAGACTTTGAAAAGATTCTTTCATATTCTCGGCACTTCCCCCAAAATCGATGGATACATCATTAGGAATATCCATTTTTGGAAATTCTTTTTCAAGAGCCGTCTGCACCGTACCTATATCGGTCCCGGAAAGGGCAGCAGAAACAGTAACCACCCGCACTTTATTTTCCCGTTCAATATTGGGGGGTGAATAAAACCGTTTGAGGGTGGTGATCTCACTTAATTTGATCAGTTTGCCCTGAGGCGTCATAATACTGATATTGGCGACATCTTCCGTCGACTGTCTGAATTGTTCATCATAGCGGACGATCACATCATATTCATTACCTTCTTCCTTATATTTTGTAGCAGTGACGCCATTTATACGATTACGAATGGCGGTTGCCACCGAAGCGGTATTTAATCCAAAAGAGGTCATTTTTGCATTGTCCAAAACCAGTTGCATTTCTGTCTTTTCCTTGTCACGGCTTATCAGGACATCCTTGGTGCCTTCCAATCCTTCAAGAACCCGCGCGATTTTTTCCGATATGATGTTGGTCTTATCAAAATCGTTTCCATAAACCTTTACCTCCAAGTTGTTTCCACCTCCCATACCCATTCCACCAGATGATCGCGAGCTGCCGGCATCAATGTAAAATTTTTCAACTTCCGGTAACTTTTCGACATCTTTTCGCATTTCGTCAGCAATTTGAAAAATATCTTTCTCCCGGTATTTACGCTCTTTCATTTTAAAGGTGTAATTGATAATATAATTACCCGTTTCGCTGAATATGGAAGCCATAATACTGTTCTCGTCTCCTGCACCCGCACTGGTAGAAACCATCTCTATTTCCGGATATTTCTTCATGAAAACAGAATCCAGTACCCGGGTGGTCAGAATCGTCTCCTCCAGTTTGGTACCCTGTGCCAGTTTTATCTGTCCGGATATCCGGTCGTTATCGGATGCCGGCATAAATTCGGTCCCGATCACTTTAATAAGGAACAATGAAGCGATAAATACAACGGATGAAATAATGACAACACTCCAGCGATGACCTACGGCCCATGATAATATTTTCGCATAAACGCCATCTATTTTTTCAAGGATATTCTGCGAAAACCAATAGATCTTTCCCCCGAAACTGTTCCGTCCGGGAACTTTTGCGCTCATCATTCTGGAAGAAAGTGCGGGTACCAGGGTCATAGAAACGATCACTGAGGTAGTAACCGTGATTGTGACCACCCACCCCAACGGTCTGAAAAGGATCCCGGTAATGCCTCCCAGCATGGTCAATGGCAGAAAAACGGCAATGATCGTGAGGGTAGATGCAATAACCGCCAGACTTACTTCGCTGGTGCCATATATGGCCGATTCCCTTGCAAATCCTCCACGTTCGAGTTTTTTTGTAATATTTTCGAGCACTACGATGGAATCGTCCACGACCAGTCCGATCGCAATCGAGAGTGATGAAAGGGTGATGATATTGATGGTCCCGCCGGATAGGTACATGTAAATAAATCCGGCGATAAGGGAAATGGGGATAGACAGGGATATGATCAGCGTCGGTCTCCCACGACCAAGAAACAGGACCACCACCAAAACCACAAATATCAAAGCATAGATCAGGGTTTCGGAAAGATTGTTTATGGAGTTAAGGGTACTGATGGAGGCGTCCATCAGGGCTTCAACTTTAATATCGGGAGGCAATGTTTTTTTGATATCTTCCAGTTTTTCTTTTACTTTATTGGCTACGGTTACCGTATTGGCGTCGGATTGTTTCTGAATCATGACACGAACGTTCTTTTGACCATTTGCACGTTCGTATGAGTCAATATCTTTCAGGCTGTCGGTCACCGTAGCGATATCTTTCAGATATACGGTCTTTCCGTTGACATTGCTGACAATGATATTATTGACGACATCGCTGTTTTCGAATTCTCCCTGTAATCTGAGCGGCAGATCTGACTTCCCCATTTTAAGGTTACCGGAAGGCAGATTGAGGTTATTGGCAGCCAGGATTCCGGATATCTGTTCGACGGTCAGGTTGTAAGCATCCAATTTCCGGGGATCCACATCTACCATGACAGCCCTGACAGGAGCTCCAATCTGCATGATGTTTCCGACCCCTTCGATCCGGTTCAGGGGCTGAACAAGCTTTTTATCAAGAATGTCTTTAATTCCCTCATAACTTTCATCTGCCGTGATACTGAACACAAGGACAGGCATCATACTGGTGCTGATTTTAAAAATTGTCGGGCTCTCAACCTCATCGGGCAAGTTCCGTTCTGCCAGTCCAATGGCATTACGCACTTCGTTCGTTGCTTCATCCAGGTTTGTTCCCCATTCAAATTCCAGGGTTACCACCGATATATTATCCTTCGATTTGGAGGTGATCTTTTTAAGGTTGGTGATCGACCCAAGTCCGTCTTCCAGTTTCCGGGTGACATTTTGTTCAACGTCGGCGGCATTGGCTCCGTTATAATAAGTGAATACGGATATATAAGGCGGATCTATCTTGGGGAAATAATCCACCGGCAACTGAAAATAGGAATAGATCCCAAAAATTACCACTCCGATAAAGATCATAATGGTACTTACGGGTTTTTTGACGGAAGTGCTGTAAAGGCTCATGGGGTGTTAATATAATTCAATAAAACTAATCACTATTAAAGGGCATTCAAATCATTTGATAACAGACAGCGGGGTTTGGTTTTCAAGTTTGTTTTGTCCGATGATGACAATCTCATCCCCTGCGGAAAGTCCTTCTAAAATCTCAATTCTGTCGTCAACCATCCGTCCTGGTTTCACGGGTGTTTTTACGGCAATATTATTTTTATTTACAAAAACATACATATTATTGGTCCCAGTTTGCTTTACCATTGCAATGTTTGGAATAAGCAGCGCATTCCCTTTTCCAAGGTTCAGATGTATTTTCGAAAACATCCCGGGACGTAACTTCAGATTGCTGTTTTGAATAGTAACTTCAACGGTAAAGGTCTTTGTGGCATTATCAATGGTCGGATATATTCTGGAAATTCTTCCGCTGAAAGTCAGCTCGGGAAAGATTTCACATTCTACATCTGCCTTCATTCCCAGGGTGACCAGCGGAAAATAATTAGCAGATATCCCGATTAACGCTTTAAGTTGATTGATCTGGATGATTGACAATATAGCCGGTTTGCCGACCGAAACAACCGGTGAACCGGAGTAAATTTCGCCATCTTCAAAATATTTTCCTGAGATGACCCCGGTAAACGGAGCCTTGAGCTGGGTATTTTCCAGGAGAAACTCATATGAGTTCTTTGCGATATCGTACGCGGATTTCATCTGGTCGTACTGTTGATCGGCAATACTGTTTGTCTTTTTCAGGGTATCCAGCCTTCTGAAATCAGTCTCAATTTTCATTAAGTTGATCTTCGACTGTTCCAGGTTGGTGCGGTCCATCAGCGCCACTACCTGGCCTGCCATAACGTTGTTGCCAATTTCAACATTGATTTTTTCAATCCTTCCGGGAGCCGAAGGTGCCAGATGCACCTCTTCAAAAGGGATCAAAGAAGCCGTAAAATCGATATATCGTGTTATCATTTCTTGCTTCACCACGGCTGTTTTTACAGCAACCGCCTGCCTGGTTTCCGATTGTTTTGTCTCCGAACCGGATTCCTTTTTTGAGGAGCAGGATGTACTGACGATCAATAATCCCAAAGCGGCACAGAAAGTCAAATGCTTTATTGTATTCATCTTTTAAAGTTTATTGTTTATTTTGCGTAAGGTCATTTCAGCATTAAGCAACTGAAGGATAATATTGGTAAAGGTTGTTTCAGCGTCGAGGTAATCATTATTGGCGCTGGTCAGTTCAAGACTTGAAACCACCCCCTGCTGATATTTCAGATTCATTTTATCCAGCACTTCTTTGGCAACATCCACATTTACTTTCTGGGTTTCATATTGATCCGCAAGCGTTTTATAATTATACCTGAGCTGTCTTTCCTGCAGGGTCAGTTGTTCCGTTAATAACTCTTTGGTATTGGTATTAATATCAAAATCTATTTTAGCCTGTTTTAACTGAGCCAGCCTTTGACCACTGGATAAGACCGGAATATCCAGCGTCAGGCCCAGTACATTTTTAGGAGTCATGTCAAAAAAAGATTTTTGAATTTTTTCAGTATGGGAATAATAGGCAACCAGGGAAGGCAGATAATTGGTTTTTTTAAGGTTAATGTTCTTTTTCGCAATTTCCCCCTGTAACGATACCAATTTATAATCTACGTTATTCTGGATATTAAACGTATCCGAAAGGGTGGAATTAACAATATATTTCATGGCAATATCTTCCAGGCTTGATAACAGCTTGATCTCCTGATCTGAGGCTAATCCCAGCTGCAACCGTAACAGGTTGTATCCTAATTCGACCTGCCGTTCCGATGATTTCAGTGCATCATCCACCGAGGCTACCATGACCGAGAGCTTTTTCACATCTGTCTGTTCAACAATCCCGGCATTGGCCAAGTTCTTTGTTTTTTCGTAGATCAATTCGGCATTGTTTTTATTCACCTGAATTATTCTTGAAATTCTTTCGCTTGCCAATATCATGCAATAGGAGTCGATGGTTTGTTCTTTGACGTCCAGTTCGTCCTTTTGGTAGCTTTCTTCCGTTATTTTTTTTGTCAGTTTTAAAAGTTGTATCCCCACGTAAAAGTTACCGTTAAAAAGCAACTGGCTGACGGTGGCATTGAAATTGCTCGTCGGATTAAACTCGATGGTGGTGGGGGGTACCGAAGAATTAAATTGTATGGAAGCCTCGGCGCCCAGATAATTCGTATAATCGAGGGAAGCATTGATCTGAGGCAAACCAATTGCAATGTTTTCTTTTATTCTTTGTGCCGACTTATCAATTTCGAATTTTGCATTCTTCAGGGTTTTATTATGTTCAATGGCATAGTTCAGGGCATTATCTAATGTCAATGATAATGGCTCCTGTGCCCGGAGCGATAAAACCACAAAACAAAAAATGGTGCTTAAAATGGCTTTAATAATTACTTTCATGCGTTAATAATTTTATATTTCATTGGCCACATGGAATATCCATTTTATCATTCCCGTTTTTCATGAACGAGATTCGTATGGACATTTCACTCGATCTTGTTTTTCTTTTATTCAGTTAAAATATTCTCGAACTACAAAGTTTTCGTTTTTCAATTATTGTGATTATCAACTATTTTGATAAAAAAAAACTACAGTTTTACCGCGTTACTTTTTATATGACTGATGACTTTATGAAAAGTATTTATTTCGGATGGCGTAAGACCTTGTTGTACTTCGCTGATTATCTCGTAAACTATTTTCATATATCGTTCCTTCACACGATATCCTACTTTAGTGACCATCAGATAGTTTTTCCGCCTGTCTTTAGGATCATTCACTCTCCTGACCAATCCTTTTTCTTCCAACGTATCGATCAAACGCAGTACGGCTGATTTATCTTTTCCCATTTTTTCTGCTAGGTCTTTTTGTATTACCTCTTCTTCCTTGGTGGTAATAGCGTGCAGAAGACCAACCTGATCGGCTGATAGTATGATCTCTTCATCCTTTTGCTCAGCAAAACGCTTTTTAAATACACGAAAAACTTCGTGAATCATAATTCCTAATTCCATCAACGATAAATTCCGGTTTTCCATTGCGTAAAATTAATGACGATGCAAAGATAAAAAATATTAGTTGACAAAATCAACAATTTGTTAATTTTTTTTTATTCCGATCACTTTTTTGTTCCCATAATTAGGTTTTATGGATGCTGACTATTCGTATGAATCCTACTTTAAACGCGGGATCAGCGTGGGGAAAAAAATTCCATCTGGGGCAGAAAATCCTAGCGTTTTAACGCGAGGTTCTTTAATATTTTATGGAGGACTAAAGGGTAATCTTTACTCCGATCACAAGGCCGACATTGCTAAAATGCTCATTTACTTTATTGTATTCATTGGGTTGATCATTTGGGATTATTTTACTTTGGTCGACCTCTTTGAGATAGTTCCACTCGTTTTGCTTCACATTTCTCTTGTCCAGGACATCGACCCCATTTTCGTGGTACTCAACATATTTACCATGTTTCGGGGCATAACTAATTCCATCAACCTGAATCTCGCAGAAAAGGGATACCAGTTTGCTCAGGAGAAATTCAGTACCCACCGCAGCCTGCACTCCAATTGCCATGCCACCGTATAACCTGGATTTATTATCAACCTCGAACGCGGAAGCTGATTTTTCGGGATCGCCGGTCACACTGTGACCCTCGGCAATCACCCTGTTTAAAATGCCAAGCTTAAGTCCAAGACGGGCATATGGTTTAAATTTATCGAGAGGAAGTGACATCACAAAAGCAGGAACAATGCTTAACATCTGACCATAATATTTTACATCCGAGGCATAGGGGAGGTAAACAGCTGTATTTTTAATCGAAAACCCATAGAAATAATCAATTCCCAGTTCAAGACTGAAATTATCGGTGAGATTATATCCGGCTGCAATCATGAACGGCAATCCCGTACCTATTCCCCGTTTATTTGAAGTAACGAGGGAAACTGAACCATACGGACCGCTATAAGAATAATCATTAACATAACTGGCTGAAGTACTGACTGCAGCACCAAGACCCCCACGTATATAAACCCGTTGCGACTGGGCTATCATACCCGCAAGTAAGAATCCGAAGAAAAGAATGGCATATTTTTTCATGTTTTATGAATTTAGGTTTTTGTTCTGTTGGTAAAATACAAAGCTATAAAATTTTTATTACATATTAATAAAATCTAAGTCGGAATTATATGAATTTCACGAAAACGTTGCGTAAACCCTATTGATTGATCCCTGATCGGATGAATAATTTGATCCCTTTGCAACACAAAATGATTTTTCCGAGATCTATCCCCTTTTCGCCGTGCGTTCTCCCCGATTTAAAGAAGAGATCTTTTTCTCGTTATACTACCAAGTGGTTGCTTATTTCTTGAAGACGGGCATCAGTCAAGAGCGCTGGCAAAGGAAAAGGTACTTACTTCAGGGTGCTGGGATATTATGACAGAGACAAAGCAAACCATGAAGTGTCAGCCAAAAAATAAAACGAGATGAATTTCTTAATTAAATCATGTCCTGGTGTAATTCTTTTCCAACGGAAAATGCGCTCCCCAGTTTGTCTCCAACAGAATAATACGCCATGCTTCCGAATGAACCAAACAGTATTGGCCTTACCTTCCCGATGTCCGGAAGTTGATTTGAACTTAAAACTTCACTATCAGCAACCATCCCGGCAATCTCTCCGATGAACATCGTATGCGTACCGAGATCGACTTGCCGAACCAGGATGCATTCAAGGGCATAGGGAAATTCTTTTACGATAGGGGCATTGACAATTTTGCTTTTTTCCGGCGTGAGATGGGTCTCTTTGAATTTGTCGCACTCTCTTCCCGACACCATGCCGACAAAATCAGCCTCTCTGAAATGCTTTTCAGAGGGGATATTTACAGTGAATGCCTTTGTATAAATTATATTGTGGTAGCTAAGGGTAGCTTCCCTGATGGACACGCTGATGCATGGGGGTTTGCTTGAAGCAATTCCGCCCCAGGCGGCATTCATCATATTGGGTTTGCCATCGGCGCCGAATGTTCCGATGATCAGAACCGGAGAAGGAAGCAAAATCGTTTTTGGCGGAAGAGAAAGTTTCATATTTATCTTTTCTTATTGGTACTGATCAAAGATTGAAGGGTGGCTTTTTCCAATTTTTTAAAAGTGTTGTCACTGATCTCTTTGAACACTTTCCTGATATTACAGGAGTTTTCATCTTTGCAAAACTCACAGGGTTGGTAGAACTCCTTCGAAACGCAATAGAGAAAGGCAACGGGGCCTTCAAACTGCCGGACAATTTCTGCCAGGGTGACACTCTTCGGAGACCGTAAAAGATAATAGCCACCCGATTTCCCGAGTTTGCTTCCCAAAATTCCCATTTTTTTTAATTCAAGTAAGATGTTTTCAAGAAACCGTCTGGGAATTTTTTCGCTGTCTGCCAGTTCACTGATTAAAAGCACTCCTTTCCCATATTCTCGGGCGAGTCTTGTCAGGGCAACCATCGCGTATCTTGTTTTTTGAGAAAGCATTGTGTTTCGGTTATCCGTTCTTACTGATCTCTTTCAATTTGTTCAAATCCTTAATGATGATTTTCCTGCCCTCAAAAGAAATAAGTCCTTCCTTATTATACGAAGATAATATTGAAATGACATTTTCATGGGAACAGGCTGCAAATTCTGCAATCTCCTTTCTCGTCAATGTAAATTCATATTCTGAGTTTCTATATACGGTTTCCCATAAAAAAATCAGGATGTCCGCTATCCTGCCATGAACATGATTATGGGCAAGGCTGATAAAATTGAATATAGAGGACTGAAACATATCGGATGAACGGTCAACCAGTGACAATATAAATTTTCCATGATTTTCAAGTACTCCAAGTGCTTCCCGGCTGTCTAAGAAGCATATATCGCAATCTTCGACACCAATAACTGAAAAGATATTTCTTTCTTTGAAAAATAAATTTGCCTGTCCGATCAGTTTAGGACCAGAAACGACCGTCATAATATAATTTTTTCTCGCATCCTTCTGGTAGGTAAACTTGACGATTCCTTTGTGCATAAAACCAATACTGGTGGAATTTGCACCCTGTTTTAAAATCACCTCTCCTTTCTGAAAATGCAGTTGATTTGCATGAGCGCAAAGTTTCCGGCGCTCCTGTTCATTTAAATAAACACTTGTGATATTGTTTAGAAAGCACCTGTCACAATTGAATAGATGGTTGCAATCTACGACCGATTCCATGTTTTTTTATACTTGAGTCTAAAAAAGTTAATACGACAATATTCAATGTTTTGGACAAATGTACACTAATCTGGTGAACATAGTGTATATTTTTGTACAAAAATTATTACAATGAATGTTGAAAAAATCACTTTGTTTGGCGGCATTGGTAAAGATGGTTCTGCGGAGAAAGTGAAAGAATTCAGTATGGAAGTGGGCGACATTGTCAGTATTGTGGGACCAACAGGTTGTGGAAAAACAACATTGATCAATGACATCGAACTCTTTGCAAATAAAAACACCCCGTCATGCCGGAGGATTTCCATCAATGACGAACCGGTGCCTGAGGATTTCATGTTCGACCCTTCGAATCATCCTATTGCCTTGATCTCACAGCATACGAATTTTCTGAGCGATCTTCCGGTAGAAGAATTCCTTACCATTCATGCCATAGTCCGCGGAGCTAAGGACGTTGAAACGATCATAACAGAGACCCTGAACTTTGCCAATGAACTCACCGGAGAAGCCATCATGAAAGACATTGCCATGACTGAATTGTCGGGAGGTCAAACCCGGTCGTTATTGATCGCTGATGCCGTGGTGATTGGCAACGCTCCTATTATTTTATTGGATGAAATAGAAAATGCAGGAATCCACCGCACAAAGGCGCTCGAATTACTGAAAAAATACAAGAAAATATTTGTCTTTGTTACCCATGATCCCTGTATCGCATTAATGTCAGATTTCAGGATCGTCATGAAAAACGGGGCTATGCAGCAGTTGATCCCGACCCGAGAGGAGGAAAAAAATGTCGTTTACAAAATGAAGCAGATCGATGATATGATGCTTGATTTCCGGCAGGTAATCAGATCGGGGAACGAGCTGACTGAATCGGTTTTCAATGAAAGTTTTAAAGTGTTAACCTTTAATTAACAAAGATGAAACTCGTGATTTTTGCCGGTCCGCCAACCTGCGGAAAAACTACGGTGATCAGGCAGATATTGAAACGTATGGCGTTAAAGCAGATTAAAACTGCCTATCTTAAAATTGATGTTCTTTATGCCGATGACGACAAAATAATCGAAAAGGAGTTTGGCATTCCCATCAAAAAAATCTATTCGGGTGAATTGTGTCCGGATCATTGTAATGTAGTGATCCTCGACGAAGCGGTCGAATGGGCTGAAAAATCCGGGGCAAAGTATCTCTTTGTCGAAACAGCCGGACTGTGTCTGCGTTGTTCGCCTTATGTTGAAAATTCCCTGGGCATTGTCGTTCTTGAAGCAACCAGTGGTATGAATCTTCCCCGGAAAATAGGTCCGATGCTTTCCTTAGCCGATATCAGTGTCATTACGAAAATCGATCTCATCTCACAGGCAGAGCGGGAAGTCTTCCGGTATCGCGTTCTTGAATCAGCGAAGGGGATCATCGTAGTTGAAAGTAATGCTTTGTACGGGATAGGTATCGATCCTATTGTAAAACATATTCTTAAAACCCCGGATGTCGAATTTCCCATGTATCTCAGAGGAAATCCACCTGTTGGAACATGCACAATTTGTGTCGGGAAGAAAGAGATCGGTGCAAAAAATCATTTTGGAGTTCTAAGAAGTCTCGAACAGGAGCTTTATTATGTTGGTGAATAGCAAGAACATGTCAGGGAAAAGGATATACCTGGATAACGCTGCGACAACTAATATTGATGTACGGGTATTACAATCCATGGTTACTTGTTTTACCGAGGTATATGGCAATGCCTCAAGCATGCATCATTTCGGTACGCATGCAAAGGAAGTTCTGGAAAGTTCAAGATCTATAATTGCACAGTGTATCGGAGCAGACTCCAATGAACTATATTTTACCTCGAGCGGAACAGAATCCAATAACTGGGCATTAAAAGGGATCGCACATGCCAACCGGCACAAAGGAAGGCATATTATTGTTTCATCCATTGAACATGATTGTATTATCAACACCTGCAAATGGTTAACTGAAGAGGGTTTTGTCATCACGTACCTTCCGGTTGATTCCAGTGGGATCGTCAACATCACAGCGTTGAAGGAAACCATCAATCCAAGAACCATCCTTGTTTCGGTGATGCATGCCAATAATGAGATCGGGACCATCGAACCCATTGAAGAAATAGGCAGGATCTGTAAAAAAAATCATGTATATTTTCATTCCGATGCCTGTCAGTCATTCGGAAAAATTCCTGTTAATGTAAATAAATCCGGTGTTGATCTGCTCACCATTAATTCTCATAAGATCTATGGCCCAAAGGGTATCGGCGCCTTATACATCAGGAAGGGGATCAACATTTCTCCTCTTTTACACGGAGGCGGGCAGGAATATGGTCTTCGCTCCTCTACAGAAAACATTCCGGCAATTGCCGGATTTGCTCAGGCTGCAAAAATATGCATCAGCGAGATGACGGACGAGGCAAAACGATTATCCCTTCTCCGGAAGAAAATCGAGAAGTACATTTTCTCAATTTCGGATAATGCATACGTTAACGGACATCCGGATCAACGGTTACCCGGTCATCTGAGTTTCAGTTTCCATGGGTTAGAAGGAGAAACGATCAGGCTGTTGCTTCTGCTTGATGATATGGGGATTGCTGTTTCAGCCGGAGCGGCTTGTTCTTCAAACGACAAATCGCATAATGCATCCCATGTACTCCGGGCCATCGGACTCAATCCATTCGAAGCCAGAGGCGCAATCAGAGTAAGTATGGGTCGGTTTACAACTGAAAATGAAGTGGAGGTTTTCACAAAATCCCTGGGGAAAACATTAAATAGTCTTACTTCAATATTTTCCGGAAATACGATTATAAACTATTAAATATGGGCAATTTATGGAATTGGCAATAAATGAGAACAAGACAATTGGATTATTACCCCTCTTGAATTGTGGCGTCTGTGGATATAAAACCTGTGATGAATTTGCATGTGCGGTCGATAATTCCGAAACGACACTAAAGATGTGTATTCACCTGAAAAATAACGGATCATCGGTTAAACCCCTTTCCAATTGCATTGAATGCAGGGAGGCGGGCCAGATGGGTGAACAGATGGGGTGGAAAGATCATCTGAAACGTGATTTTGATTTTATTCTTGATTGCTTCGACCATGAACCGGGTCCAAGGGAGACGATTTTGCCTTATAATCCTCAGTTAATTAAAGAACTTGGAATTAAAAAAGGAGATGTCATGATCGGACGTCCGATGGGAATGTCCTGCGGATGTCCCATAACCCATTGTGGCGTTGTAAATGATTCTGATCCCCGAAACGGGGTAATAAACTGGTGTGTGACGGGACCTCTCAGGCCAAGGTCAGAGGGATTTACAGACATTGGTTATTATACGGCACAGGGTTATGAAGGAATAATCAGGGAATCGAAGGAGAAAATTGAATTGGGCCGCAGATACTGGTTCCTGCCCCGGAGATGCATGTTACAATGGAGACACAGCGGACTGGTCAATGCAATCACAAAACTATCTGACGGGAGTTTTAAAGTAAGAATCGAAGGACTCTTCATTGGATAGATTGCCCCGGATGATGAGATCATAACAAGGGTCCAAATCCCGAAAGCCAATTTTATTGGCTGAGAAAGGTCAGAAAATCCGGGTATTTCCATCGAGACACTATTGGAATATTTACTGAATCCGTTGGTATTTAACCGTTTTATGACTATAGATATTAACAATTTTGTCGATTTATCAACAATTTCGGCAGTTTTAGGCATAAAACTCTTGCCTTTCTTTTCAAATGCCTTATCTTTGCAGGGATTTTAACAGAATTATTAACCTAAATTTTAAAAAAATGAACAAGGCACAATTAATCGATGCAATTGCAAAAGATGCAAAAATCACCAAAGCAGAAGCCAAAAGAGCATTAGGAGCAGTGATAACCGCTACAACAAAAGCTTTAGGCAAAGGCGAAAGAGTTGCCTTAGTTGGTTTTGGTTCGTTCTCCGTTACCAAAAGAGCTGCCCGTAAAGGACGCAATCCTCAGACTGGTAAAGAAATCAAAATTGCTGCCAAAAAAGTTGTAAAATTCAAAGCTGGCGCAGAACTTGGTAAAAAAGTTAAGTAAGACTTTACCTTTCGGTAAATAATGATGCCGCCCCAAAATGGCGGCATTTTTATTTTTATCCATTTGACAGCTATGGCATCGTTTGTTTGATCTGCCTTCTCTGACACCTGTCGCAACTGTAAACTGACAACACTATTGTAATGAAGAGATCATAATTGGATTATTCTGATCCTGCTGTATTTATTTGTTTAGTACCTTTGCATCGTTAGAAATCATGAAGATCATTTCAATCATATTATCCCTTTACGTTTTGGTTCTTACTACCATTCCGTGTGTCGACCGGCCTTTTGCAAAGATCACCCCTCAGTCTGAGTATTGCGGTACTGCTTCTGACCACCATGGACACGACGCTGATTCCTGTTCCCCATTTTGTGTTTGCAACTGCTGTGGTAATCATGTAGTGTCGATCGAGAAAATAGGATTGTCTACGATATTCTCCTATCCCGGAGAAAAGATCACCCCAACTACAATCTCTTTCAAATCCAACCTGTTTCGCTCTATCTGGCAACCGCCAAAAATTAGTTAATACTTCCCCCCTTTCTTACTATTCATCCTGCAGGAAACTGCTGGTATCGTGATTTTTGTGTTAACTAATGCATTGATTATTATGATAGAACGTATTATTCATTTTTCGATCAGGAATAAATTCATCATCGGACTTTTTGTTCTCGCCCTGATCGGATGGGGTATTTATTCACTTACCCGGCTTCCGGTCGATGCTATCCCCGACATCACCAATAACCAGGTACAGGTTATATCGTTGGCGCCATCTTTAGCCGTCCAGGAGGTTGAAAGTTTCATTACTGCTCCGATCGAAATGGCGGTCGCAAACATCCCCGACATTATTGAACTTCGATCCATATCCCGTCTGGGTCTTTCTGTTGTTACCGTGGTTTTTAAAGACGGTGTTGACATCTATTGGGCACGACAACAACTCAGCGAACGATTGAAAGAAGCTGAAGAGGTGATCCCCGCCGGGCAGGCAAAGATTGAACTTGCTCCTATCAGTACCGGTTTGGGTGAAATTTACCAGTATCGTCTTGTTGCCGAAAAGAGGTTGGAAAAGAAATATACCCCGATGGAGTTGCGAACATTACAGGATTGGGTTGTACGGCGAGAAATGCTCGGTACGCCTGGTGTCGCGGATATCAATAGTTATGGCGGTTTCGTCAAACAATATGAAATCGCTGTGAATCCTGAAAGGTTGAGGGGTCTGAATTTGACCCTCACGGATATTTTTGAAGCGCTTGAAAAAAACAATGAGAATACCGGCAGTGCCTATATCGATAAAAAACCCACTGCTTATTTTATTCGTGGTATCGGATTGGTTAAAACCCTGGATGATATTGAAAAGATTGTTGTCAGAATTAATCCATCGGGCATTCCTGTTCTGATACGGGATGTAGCAATAGTAAAATACGGGAGTGCGACCCGGTATGGTGCCTTTGTTGTTGACACTTCGGAGGCAGTCGGGGGTGTGGTAATGATGCTGAAAGGGGCGAATGCCCATGAAGTGATAGACAATGTGGAGTCGCGTATCGTGTCCATTCAGAAATCGTTGCCGGAGGGAGTAAAGATTGAACCGTTTCTAAACCGGTCTGATCTTGTAGGAAGAGCTATCGGTACCGTTTCAAAAAATCTGATCGAAGGGGCTCTGATCGTCATTTTCATTCTTGTTTTATTGCTTGGGAATTTGAGAGCGGGGTTGATTGTGGCATCGGTAATTCCGCTTTCCATGCTGTTTGCCATTTCGCTGATGAACATTTTCGGTGTTTCCGGCAACCTGATGAGCCTTGGAGCCATTGACTTCGGGCTGATCGTGGATGGGGCGGTAATCATTGTTGAGAGCGTTGTCCATCGGATATTTGTGAGCCGGCATCATCAAGCAGGGATAACAAAACTTACCCAGGCGCAGATGGATGAAACTGTTTTTGAATCGGCCAAACGAATGATGAGTTCGGCTACTTTCGGACAGATGATCATTCTGATCGTTTACTTGCCGATCATGGCGCTCATCGGCATTGAGGGTAAAATGTTCCGACCTATGGCACAGGTTGTATCTTTTGCTATATTGGGAGCTGCTATCCTTTCGCTTACTTATGTTCCCATGGCATCGGCTCTGTTCCTGAGCAAAAAGACCGGACACAAACGAAACATTACAGACCGGATGATGGATTGGCTTCACCGCATATTCAGTCCTGTTATTGGATGGGCCCTGAAACATAAGCTAGCGGTTTCTCTTTTTTCTGTTGTACTTTTTGTGTTCAGTCTGTTTGTTTTCACCCGGCTCGGGGGTGAATTTATTCCACAGCTCGAAGAGGGTGACCTGGCTGCCGGAGTTATTACCCTGCAGGGTGGCTCACTTACCAATACGGTTGAAACGGTAATTAAAGCCAATAAAATATTATTGGATAATTTTCCCGAAATCAAACATACGGTATGCAAAATAGGAGCAGGGGAAATCCCTACCGATCCCACCCCGATGGAAACGGGCGATTATGTCATCACCCTGAAAGATAAAAGTGAATGGATTTCGGCCAGATCCCGTGAAGAACTGGTTGAAAAGATGGAAGAAAAGCTGATACCCTTAGCGGGAGTCAAGTTTGAATTCCAGCAACCCATCCAGATGCGATTTAATGAATTGATGACTGGCTCAAAACAGGATATCGCAATTAAAGTTTTTGGAGACGATCTGAATATCCTGGCAGGGACCGCTTCGGATATTGAAAAAATCATCAGACAGATCGATGGGGTTGAAGACATCAATGTGGAAAAAGTGACAGGTTTGGCTCAGGTTCAGGTCGAATATAACCGCGACCGGCTTGCCGAATACGGACTCTCGGTAGGTGATGCAAACCGGGTATTGAAGGCTGCATTTGCAGGGAGTCAGGCGGGGGTGGTTTATGACGGGGAAAAACGGTTTGCCCTGGTCGTTCGGTTTGACAAAGATTTCAGGCAAAGTCTTGATGATGTTAAAAATATCTCTGTTGCCTTGTCTAATGGATCGCAATTGCCCCTGGAACAGATTGCAGATATTACCATAAAGTCGGGACCGGCACAGGTTTCCAGAGAAAATACCAAACGAAGAATCACCATTGGTTTTAATGTCCGTAACCGGGATATAGCAAGTGTTATAGATGACGTCACCGCCAAGGTTAATAAACTGGTCAATCTACCGGTAGGTTATTATATTTCCTATGGAGGACAATTCAAAAATCTTGAAGCTGCAAAAAACAGGCTTGCCGTTGCAGTCCCTGTAGCACTATTGCTGATATTCGTCTTATTGTTTTTTACATTTCACTCTGTCAAACAAACTTTTATCATTTTTACCGCAGTACCGATGTCGGCCATTGGAGGAGTTTTTGCCTTGTGGGTCCGGGATATGAATTTCTCAATATCTGCAGGTGTCGGTTTTATTGCTCTCTTCGGGGTAGCCGTTTTAAATGGCATTGTATTGATTGCTGAATTTAACCGACTGGAGAAGGAAGGTATAAATGATATAACAGAACGTGTGCTAAAAGGACTTCACTCCCGGTTGCGACCGGTCATAATGACGGCCGCAGTAGCTTCTCTTGGTTTCCTTCCCATGGCCCTGTCGACATCGGCTGGTGCTGAAGTGCAAAAACCTCTGGCTACCGTGGTGATCGGAGGCCTTATCACTGCAACGTTCCTCACCCTTATCGTTCTGCCCGTATTTTATATTATATTCTCCCGGAAGATCGTGCTATCCTTTAAACGGAAATCATTGAAAAAGTTAACCACGTTATTATTAGTATTTATCCTACCATCAATCGGTATTCCGGCCTTTGCCCAGCATTCGCAAAAAGTCAATGTACAAGATGCCATTCAGATGGCGCTGGACAGTAACCTTACCATCCGTTCAACTGCCTATTCAAAAGAGGTTCAGAAAGCGATGAAGGGGGCGACCTGGGATATCCCTAAGACGGTAATAGAAGGTGAGTATGGTCAATTTAACTCAATAAATAATGATAACAGCTTCACCATATCGCAGGAAATTGCTTTCCCCACCGTGTACATTAATCAGAACAGGCTTGCGAAAGCAAACATTAACAGCGCTGATTGGCAATTGAAAGGGACAAGACTCGAAGTGGCGGTCCGGGTCAAGCAGGTATACTGGCAACTAGTGTATTTGTTATCCAGGAAGGGATTGTTGATCTACCAGGATAGTTTGTATTCCGGATTCTTACGTGCGGCAGAACTCAGAGCACGAACAGGCGAAACAAACCGTCTTGAAATGATCACTGCCCGGACACAGAGTCTTGAAATAAAAAACCAACTTCAGCAGGTAATCATCGACGCCGGGATCTGTCACCGGAAATTACAGACCCTGCTGAATACAACCCGGGAGGTATTTCCAGCCGATACTTTATTACGCCGTATTGACTTCAATCAGGTAAATGACAGTATTAACCTGCTTCAAAATCCTTCGCTGGGATACCTGCGGCAGCAAGTAGAAGTTGCACGGATATCCCGGCATCTTGAAGGCAGCCGGATGATGCCCGACCTGAGCGTTGGTTATTTCAACCAGAGTATCATTGGAACCCAGGAGATCGATGGAGTTCCCCGGACTTTTAACTCCGGAACCCGGTTCACCGGAGTCCAGGCGTCAATTGCGATCCCGATCTGGTTTGGTCCCTCTGTTTCAAAGATAAAGGCAGCCAAACTCCAGGAAAAGGTCGCAGGGACCAATGCGGAATATTATACCTCTGCGTTGAAAAACAATTACAGTTCATTACTGGATGAATATCATAAATACAATTCCAGCGCCGGGTATTATGAACAACAGGCAAACCCTGAAGCAGACATGATCATTGAACAATCCACCCAAAGCTACAAAGCAGGCGCCATGGACTACCTCGATTATGTAATAAATCTGAACAGGGCATTGGAGATCAAACAAAACTACCTTGATGCCCTTAACAGTTACAACCAAACCATTATCGACATTGATTATATAACAGGAAAAATTTATTAATCAGAGATTATTATGGAAACAGTTCGTTTTATTCGGAAATTCATTCTGATAGTGATCATCGCCACCCTGGGCTCCTGTGCCGGAAATAAGAAGTCTGATCACGAAAACAAAGAGGCGGAAGTGCTGCCTGAAGATATTGTTGAATTGAGAGATGATCAGATCAAACTGGCAAATATTGAAACAGGATCCATCGAAATCCGTTCATTAAGCGGTAATCTGAAAGTTACAGGTTCCGTCAGTGTATCGCCCGGGAATCTTGCCACCGTATGTATGCCTTTTGGCGGCTTTATTAAAAGTGCCAACCTGATGCCTGGCAATTCAGTGACAAAAGGACAGACACTCGCTATACTTGAAAATCAGGACTTTGTCGATATTCAACAGGATTACCTTGAAGCGAAAAGTAAGCTCGAGTTTGCTGAAGCCGATTATGAGAGACATGCTGAATTATATAAAGAGGATGTTTACTCACAGAAAAATCTTCAGCAAGTCACTGCTGATTACAAAAGCCTGAAAGCGAAGGTTCATGCCCTGGAACAAAAACTTGCCCTGATCGGCATTAATCCCGATGATCTCAGGGAAGATGGTATAACCCGGTCCGTTGCAGTGGTTTCTCCGATTTCCGGTTTTATAAAAGCGGTCAATATCAATATTGGAAAATATGTATCGCCTACCGATGTGCTTTTCGAAATTGTCAACAGCAATAAGCTATACCTGGAATTGAAGTTGTTTGAAAAAGACGCAGATAAGGTTTCGGTGGGTCAGAAGATCCGGTTTTATATCAATAATGAAACCGACCGGCATGATGCGATTATTTCCCAGACAGGGAGAACGGTGAATTCCGACAGGACCTATACCGTATATGCCACGGTGGTAAGTAACTGCAAAAATGTACTTCCCGGAATGTATGTGAACGCTATTATTGAAGCCTCAACCAATGAAGTGACCGCTCTCCCGCTGGAGTCGGTGGTAAGTTTTAATGACAAGGATTACATTTTTGTCGTTGAAAAGAATAAGGAAGAAAACGGTAAACTCTTTACGGAATACCGTATGGTAGAAGTGAAGAAAGGAGTCACCGACGAAGGCTATACCGAAATTGTCGTACCCGTAGGGATCGATATAAAAACAACAAAGGTTGTTATTAAGGGTGCCTATAACCTGCTCTCTGCCAAGAAAAATGCAGGAGAGATGAGTTGCGGCTGATGTTTTCATTTGATAATAATTTGTATCTTTGTTTCGTTATTCTACGAAATACAAAATAGTATGATCACGGAAAAGAAATACTATACAGGGAACCAGGAGAAAATGGCCAGGTATGCAAAAGCAATAGCCCATCCGGCTAGAGTTTATATTCTTGATTTTCTTGCCGATAACATAGATAAGTGTTGTTATAGCGGCGACATGGCTGAAGATATACCGATTGCACGTTCAACCCTGTCGGAACATCTGAAGGAACTGAAAAAAGCAGGACTAATCCAGGGCGAGATAAATCCCCCGTATATTAAGTATTGCATCAATAAAGAAAACTGGGAAGAGGCAAAGCGATTACTACAAACCTTTTTTACCCGTTGATGGAAATTTAAAACAATTAAACAAAAGAATATGGATATTAAAATTTTAGGCCCGGGTTGCCCGAAATGCAAGACACTGGATAAACTTACCCGTGAAGTGGTCGAAAAAAACGGTATCGATGCTACCATTACGAAAGTAGAGGATATCATGGAAATAATGAAGTACGGGATAATGTCACCCCCCGCCCTTGTGGTTGATGGTAAGATTGTCGTGAAAGGCCGTGTTCCGTCGGCACAGGAAATCAAACAATTTTTAGTTAAATAAACCCAACCCTGTAAAGTATCCATCCGGAAACTGTTCAAGGCAAACAAGAATGATAATGGATATTTTATATAACTATTAATATTAAAAACATCAACATATGAAATATCCATCCAAATATCGTTTATGCAAACCACGGATGATAATAATGGATATTCCATGTGACCAATGAAATATAAAATTATTAACACATGAAAAGAATCATTAGTTTTTTGATCATGCTGATCATGGTTACGGGCATAGATGCCTGTACGGGTATTACTTCCTCCGATGCAAACCCTGCCTCATCGGCGACCATCGTGAAAAAAGTCGAAGTCTATTATTTCCATTTTACACGTCGTTGCATGACCTGCACCAATGTGGAGAAGGTTTCGAAAGAAGCTGTTGAAACGCAGTTTCCCGAACAGGTTAAGAAAGGTGAAATTACCTTCCAAAGCGTTAACCTTGACGAAAAGCAAGGCGAAGCTATTGGTGCAAAATATAAAATTGAAGGTCAGACACTGATCGTGATCTCCGGCGATAAACGTATTGACCTTACCGATAAGGGATTTTTGTATGCCAACAGCAGTCCGGAGAAACTTAAAGCAGAGATGAAGAAAACAATAGATGCATTAATCCGATAATATGCAGGCGTTACAAAATATTCTCGAGAATTCTCAATACGGTTTTATCACTGCATTTATTCTTGGATTGATGACTGCTATCAGTCCTTGTCCGCTGGCTACCAATATTTCGGCTATTGGATTTATCAGCCGGGATATTGAAAACCGACGCCGGGTCTTTTACAAGGGATTGGTTTATACCCTGGGACGTGCCATCACTTACACAGGCTTGGGCGTGATCCTTTATCTGGGCGCCAGCAAAATGAATATTACTATGTTCTTTCAGGGATGGGGAGAGAAGTTGCTTGGTCCGTTACTGATCATCATCGGGTTTTTTATGCTTGATTTCATAAAAATAAAGCTGCCTGGTTTTTCCGGATTGACAGAAAAAATGGGTGAGCACAGCAAACGAAGTTATTGGGGGGCATTATTACTGGGAATGGTCTTCGCCATGGCATTCTGTCCTTACAGCGGCGTACTCTATTTCGCCATGTTGATCCCGATGACGATCTCCAGTGTAAGTGGCTTGTATTTGCCTTTGGTTTTCGCCATTGCAACAGGACTTCCCGTCATCATTTTCGCCTGGCTGATCGCATACGCAGTAGGCAATGTTGGTAAGCTCTATAACCGCATTAAAACCTTCGAATTATGGTTCCGGAGGATCGTTGCTGTATTATTCATTGCCGTTGGTATTTATTACATCATCATATTTTTTGTTTAATGGTGAACGATTTTTTCGATCATATTGGATTTGAAAGCGGTGGCATCCTCAATCTGACACCCAGGCAGGTATCGGCACTTTGTGAGAAAGGAGCAATTCTTGTTGATGTACGGGAGGAGTTTATGAACCGGTTTAAAATGATGGACGTCCCTGAGATCATCTATTGCCCATATAGTATTTTGGAAGAAACCTATCAAAACCTTCCTGTTGGTAAACCGTTGATCTTTGCCGACGCTTCCGGGATACACAGCAAGGAGGCGGTGAAGTTTCTTCTTGGTAAAGGATTAGTTGGCCGGATTGCCAATATGGCCGGTGGATTGGTTGAATGGGAACGTGATGGATTGCCTTTGATAATTGACAATACTGAAAAGTTATCAGGATCGTGTATGTGTCAATTAAGACCGCGGAATAAAAAGGAGTAAATTTTTTAAAGCTTAATTTCGGATTTCTACGAAAAACTAATCATAAACAAACATTTTTTAACTGAAAAAAATTGACTTTATGACAGAAAAGAAAAAACCTGGTTTTATTATGTGCGTTTGCACCGGAAAATGTCCCGGGTTTTCAAAAATGGATATTTGGGACTTTATAAACAGAGTGAGAATAGAATTGCCGGTTGAATATGGATTTATTCATCCTCAACTCTGTGAGGAAGACGGAGACCGGTTTTTAATGGATTTTCTAAAAGCGCACCGAAAAGTAATTATCGGAGGCTGTGCTCCCAATATGCAAACCAAGCTTTTCAGAGATGCGTTTAAAGAATCCGGTCTTGACATAAGCAAAGATCTGGTCGCGATCGATGTGCGGGATATGACTACGGATCAGGCCATTGAAAAAATCAGTACAGCGCTTAAAAAATTGGAGGGATGAAATGAGTGAAAGTACTTTCATGGGAGTTGAACGCGATAAGATCGATTGGAGCCCTGCCATCGATTATTCGAAATGCGATTATTGCATGGAATGCGTGAAATTCTGTCCCCATAAAGTTTTTGAGGTCAGGGAAAATGAAGAAATAAAATTGATCATCCGGAATCCGGATAACTGCGTTGTTTTCTGCAGGGCATGCTCGAAGATCTGTGGTCCGGACGCCCTGTCGTTTCCCGATAAAAATGCGACGGCGCAAAGGATCAGGGAAACAAGAAAGGAGGAAACAAATGGTTGAAAATTATGCCATCCTCCCATGCAACGGATTGGATAAGTGCGCAGGGGTGATTTCGGGAGAATTGGCGATAAAATTATGCGAGCAGGCAAAAAATGAACTTATATGCCCCGTCTTCTACAGGGTTGCTGAAGCAAAATATAATAAAATCGCGGGCGAACGTCCTCTTTTAGTCATTGACGGCTGCCAGACCCGATGCGCAAGTAAGCTTGCCACGGAAAAGAACTTAAGAATTTCCAGAAAAGTAATCATTACCGAAGAAGCAAAAAACCAAAATATTGAATTAAAGAACGATCTCCGGCTTCAGGAAAACGAAAAGGTGCTGGTTGAAATAATATTGAACGGGCTTAACAAATCCGAAGATAAAGTTTCGCAATCTTCTGCTGAAGCAAGTTCAGTAATTAGTTTCGAATATGAAACTTTTCAACATGGGAAATTCATTTTCAGGATACCCAAGAATCCGGAAGTTTATTTTAACGAGAATGATTGCTGGGCTTATGTGATCGGAAACCGGGCCAGAATAGGCGTTACGGATTTCGTTCAAAAAAACCTTTCCGATATTCTTTATTTTACACCGCCCGGAATTGGTACGGAAATTGATCAATTCGGCGAAGCCGGTGAGATTGAATCGTCAAAATCGGTCTTTGAAGTAATTTCACCGGTAAGCGGCAAGGTCATTTCCATCAATGAAACACTTGTGCTACAGCCCGAACTTATCAACGAAAACCCTTATGAATCGGGTTGGATAGCAGAGATTGAATTGACTGGTTTTAATAGTGATAAAGAACTTTTAATGGATTCCCGGAAATATCTGGAAATAATGAAAAAAAAGTTGGAGGACTCAGATGGATAGAAAAGTGAAGGTTATTCCCTGCAGTGGCATTGGTAAGGTATACGGACTAATGGCAAGAGAAGCTGTTTTGAAAACAGTCTTTGAATTGTGTCCGGAAAAATCTGAAACGGTTTGCCTTGCATATATCGTAACCGGCGATAAAGAAGTTAAGAAAAAAATTGAAGGTTTTGATTGCATTACTGTTGATGGTTGCCCAAAAATGTGCGCTGCAAAAAATGTCTCAATGACCGGAGGTAAAATAATTGAAGAAATTAAAGTTTTGGACACGGTAAAAGAACACAAAGGAGAAACGTTTGGTTCACCAACACAACTGAACTCCGGTGGTGAAGCCGTAATCAGCGAAATTGCGGAGAAGATCGCGGAAACAATAAATAAAATTAATTAAGGAGGTGTATTGATGTCTGAACTGAAAATAGGCTTAATATCATGCAGCGGCGAAGAGTGTCTCGGCGGAACTATTTCTAGGCTTGCAACGAGAAAAGTTCTCGAGGAGCTGAAGCTGGTTGAAACGGTGACACTCTGTTTGCCATTATATCTTGCCGGCGGCCGTGAAGAAAGGAACTTCGCAAAAGTGTTTCCGACAATCTCGGTTGACGGCTGCGATAAACTTTGTGCGAAGAGAAGCACTGAAAAATACAGCGGAAAGATAAGCGGTTTTATAGATGTTTCGAAAATCATAGGGAATGAAAACGCACTGAACACAAGAATCGTCAGGAATAAAGATCTTAAATCCGAACATTTTCAAATGGCAGATGAAGTTGCCGGAGAGATCGTAAAAATGATTGGCAATATCAGTCCGGATTCTTATTCCGGAAAATCGTTTCGTGGCTGTGGTTGTGACGGCGATTGACCGATCAATGAAGTCATCAAACAGAAATAAATCTCTTTTTAAAAAGGTATTGAACCTTACCTTCATTATCCTTGCTGTTGGATTTATTATATTGATATTCATGTTTAAAGACAATATGAATGAGATGATTTCCAGGAAGATGACAGATCGGGCTGGTACAGGGGTAAAAAAAAGTATTGCTCAATTTATTGATTCTGCCTATAATTATCAGAAAAACGATGAGGGATTTGAAATTACATTTCTGGAATTTGGAGCAACCGGATGCATATCTTGCAGGAAAATGGAAATAGTCATGAAGGAAGTAAAAGAAAAGTACTCCCAGGTGGTCAATGTAAAATTTTACAATGTTTTATTGCCGGAAAACCATGATATGATGAAATACTTCGGCATTGTAGCGATTCCGACACAGGTGCTGATGGATTCCTCTGGGAAAGAGGTATTCAGGCATACCGGATATTTTTCAACAGAAGAACTTGAGAATGAATTTAAAAAAGTAAATCCTTAAATATCACGTGATGAAAAGACTATTTGTTGTATTATTTCTCTCCTTAGTAATTTTGGGGGCATGTTCAAAAAAGAAGGATAACAATCCAAGTGCAGACATAAAGATTTTAAGTCTTACTGCATCGGTAAATCCGGTTAAAGCCTGGGATACAACCGTTATCACAGTGGAAGCACTGGGAGACAGCCTTCAATATGGCTGGGTAGCTAATCATGGAAGTTTCAAAGGTGGGGGGAAATCCATAAAATATGCTGCGGGACAATGCTGCATCGGTCTAAATACTATAACGTGCCGTATATTCAATAGTACAGGAGAGGTTACCGACACCATTATGATCCGTGTCACATCCTATTATGATCCAAAGAAAAAATAGTCCATGTGGAAAGTAGCCAACTATTGCATCGGCATATTTCTATTATGTTTAATGCTCCGTAATGAGTCCTTTGCTCAATGTTGTTCTTCCGGGAATCCTTTTATCAGTGATGCGGAGCAGCCAGCCCTTCAATCAAGGGTTCTGACATCCTCACTGGCTTACCGTTATAGCCATTCTTCGCAATTCTATTCCGACGATTCCCGGTTTAATGATTTATCGTTTGAGCAAATATCAACCAGTAATTATATCGACTTACAAGTGGGTTATGGTATCACAAACTGGTTGACTGTTCTGGCCGATCTGGGATATTTTTTTAATAAAACCTTGACCACTTCCGGACAAGATCCATATAGAGGTCACGGCTTAGGAGATTTGGAACTGTATGTTAAATTTAATGCTTATAACAATCCTGAATTACGGTTTTCTGTTTCACCATCTATAGGTGTAAAGTTACCAATCGGTATTTTTGACCAGGAAGTTGATTATGTCCAATTGCCTATATCGGTTCAACCATCCTCGGGTAGTTTTAAATATACCGGTAATGTTTTTATTTCTAAAGGATTCGGGAAAAAGATTGCTCTCGCTGTTTTTCTATCCTACGAGTATTCACAACTGATCAATTCCGACAATTTTTATTATAAATACGGAGATCAGTGGATCGGAGCATTATACTTTACTTACCGGATATGGAAAGGTCTTAGTATGGATATTCAATTTCGGAATGAATATAGGGCAAAGTCCACCCGGGAAAATAATGAAATTGTGGATGCTTCCGGGTATGATGTACTTTTCTTTACTCCCCAGTTGACTTATGCTTTCAAGCACAATTGGTATCTCTCGGCTTTTTCCGATATTCCTGTGTATAAATATTATAACGACATACAAATGTCGTTCGGTTATGCAGTCTCCCTAAGATTGACGAAAAAGATCGATTTTATTACAATCCAAGCTCGCAAACAGCCTAATAAATTATAACGTATTATTACGTTAAATGAAAAACATGACGTATATTTGCGCCACACTTACTTTTAATAACGATGAAAAAAACGCAAACGATTCTAATCCTGTGCATCTTTATGGCAGGTGTGTTGCATCTTAATGGACAAACAGCCGTCGAAATTGAACAAGCTAGGAAATCTTGTAAACCGGTATTTCTCGTCGCGTACAATATCGCCGGTGTTGAGACCGATAAAGCTTTTACTATTGCAGAAAATGCAAAGAACAGTTTCAAAGGATCTTCCGTTGTAATTAAAATAAACACATCCGACACTGCTAATAAATCCCTGGTTTCTAAATATCGGTTGGCAGGTGCTCCGTTACCCCTGATACTTGTTCTTGATAAAAATGGAACGACTTCAGGCGGATTTTTATTAAAAGATGTAACTGCCGAAAAACTAGTTGACATCATCCCTACTCCAAAAACCTCCGAACTGATTAAAGCTCTTTCCACAGGAAAGTCAGTTTATATTGTGGTTTACAGGGAATCCATGACCTCAAAAAAAAGCATCATAGATAACTGCGCTGTTGCATGCAGTAAGATGGGTAATAAAACCGTGACCCTTATGGTTTCTCTGGAAGATAAAAATGAAACAAAGCTTTTCCAAATGCTTAAATGCAACCTAAACGCGAAAGAGCCAGTGACCTATGTGGTCAATAGTGCGGGTCAGATCGCCGGAAGCTATTCGGGTCTTACCGATGTAAATACGTTAGTGAGTACGGCAAAAAAAGCCCCATCCGGAGGGTGTTGTCCTGGTAGTTCATCAAAAAGTGGTTGTAAATAGGATTACCCATCTCTAAACTCAAATACCGATGACCATTTCGAAACTTGTTCTGATAGAACTATGGAAACGAAAGTCTCAGCTAATTACGGGATTATTGGCTATCACACTGGGAATTTCCGTAATCGTTGCAATTCAAAGTATTTCTGTCGTCTCCGAAGAGAATGTTGCAAAGAACCTGGATAATCTTGGAGCAAACATTCTTGTTTTACCTCAAGCAGCGAGCATTGATGATTATTACACATCTGATATTGATGCGCCCACTCTTCCAATGGATTACGTGGAACGAATCCTTAATTCCACTATTGCAGGAGTTGATAATATGTCACCAAAACTGACCCGAAGAGTAAAAGTAGGTAACCAATCGGTTGTACTTACCGGAATCCTTCCCAAAAGCGAAATTGCATCAAAACCCTTATGGCAATCTTCCGGGTTGCTGGGAACACAATTAACTACAGCTTGTGCACCAAACCAATCAGCTAATAAATCGCACGGCTTTGAACAGGAAAAATTAAAGAGAAAAGCAATAGATACTCTTTATAGCGATGATTGTTTTGCGGGGTCCCAGGTTGCAAAACGGTTAAAACTCTCTGTGAAGGGTCGGATCAATATTATGGGGAAAAATTTTAAGGTGGTGAAAATTCTGCCTGAGACCGGAACCGTCGATGATGACCGGATTTTTGCTAACCTGAGGGATGTCCAACAGCTGTTAAAGATCGAAAATCAGGTTTCCGCCATCGAGATCATGGGCTGCTGCAATGCCATTTCAGAAGGACTGCTTGGACAATTGAGAAATATTCTTCCCGACACCAGGGTTACAACCATTAGCCAGATTGTTTCAACCCAGATCAAGACCAATCAATTAATGAAAAAGGTTACGTTGGTCATATTGATCATAATCTTTTTTGTTGGAGGAATTTCAATCGGCAATTACATTTGGGCAAATGTCAATGAAAGAAAACGAGAGATTGGTGTACTCAGAATGATGGGAGCCGAACGTTCCACCATTTATAGGATGTTTATGTTAAAGGCGATAATTCTTGGAATCTCCGGTGGTATTCTTGGATTCCTGTTGGGTACCTTAGCAGGAGTGATATTGGGACCCTATTTGGCAGGTATTAATGTGCAACCTGTGTATATGTATCTCTTATGGTCGATTCTTTTATCGGTTTCAATATCCCTGACCGGATCGTTAATTCCTACTTATCTGGCTGCTAAGTTTGACCCGCATTCTAATCTTCAGGAGGATTGAACCATGATTTTAAAAGGAGAAAAAATATTAAAACAGTATCGTCACAGTGGTGAATTAATTAATGCACTTGATCATGTTTCTTTTACCATAAACAAAGGAGACTTTGTAACGGTTACCGGTCCTTCGGGCTCGGGAAAAAGCACCTTATTACTTTCACTATTCGGTCTCATCCGGCTTTCTTCAGGAAAAATTATTTTCAACGGGAAACGAATTGATGATGTCTCTGATAACCATTTAACCGGCATTCGGAAAAAATCGGTTGGGTATATCCTGCAAAGTTTTGCTTTAATACCTTACCTGACGACAATACAAAACGTGATGATACCTCTTGCGTTGGAAAAGATCCCTCAAAAAGAGCAAAGAAAAAGAGCCTCCGAAGTTCTTGATTTTGTTGGATTATCCGATAGGATGGACCATTTACCCAGGGAGTTGTCTGCCGGTCAGCAACAACGTGTTGCTATTGCCAGATCGATCGTACATCAACCCCAGATAATAATGGCCGATGAACCAACCGGGAATTTGGATCCTATGCTTTCTTTGGAAATATTGGAATTCCTGAAAAAAATTAATGAGGAAAATAAAACAACCATCATGATGGTGACCCATAGTCCTGTTGCAGCTGAATATGGCACGGTTAAACTGCATTTGAATGAAGGAAAAATTGTGAGTTCATAAATTTATATAAATATGGCATTTGCAAAAACGGAACTGTTTGATCCAAAATTGAATTCGGCAGCAGTTTTATTTAAAGTTCTGGCTCACCCGGCCCGACTTGCAATATTGCAGTACCTGGCGGAAATTAAATCTTGCATGACCGGAGATATCTGCGATGAGTTGCCGTTGAGCCGTACTACTGTCAATCAGCATCTGAAAGAGTTAAAGGATGCTGGTTTGATACGGGGGCATGTTGATGGTGCGAAAGTTAATTATTGCCTTGATCCAAAAAAAATATGTGACCTTAAGCAAGTTTTTCTGGAATTTTATAAAACAATTAGTGTTCAGGGGGAGTATATCTGTAAATTAACCTGATAAACATGAAAGAAATTGTATTATTGACCGTCTTTATGTGGGCTTTTACTTCAAATGCTCAGGAAGTCAAACCGGTAACCGTCGAAACAGACCAAAAGGCAAAAATTGTTTTCGAAAAAACGGTCTATGATTACGGCACTATTGCAAAGGGGAGTGCCGGAACCTGTATATTCAAATTTACTAATGAAGGCAAAGGACCCCTAATTTTAAAGATAGTAGCGCCTTCCTGTGGTTGCACAAGTCCTTCATGGTCAAAAGACACCATTGCGCCGGGGAAGACCGGACAAATAGATATTAAATACAAAACTAACGTTACTGGTATTTTCTCAAAGAGCATTACCGTTAAATCAAATGCTTCGAATTCTTCGGTTTTGTTACAAATAAAAGGAGAGGTAAAATAAATGAAAATCCTGATCCTTTGTACCGGAAACTCCTGCCGGAGCCAGATGGCAGAAGGGATATTGCGTTCTTTTGATCCGGAACTGGAGATCCATTCTGCAGGAATCCGTCCTGAAACAGAGGTCAGTCCTTATGCCATAAAAGTCATGAAAGAGATCGGGATCGATATTTCCGGTCATTATCCGAAAAGTGTTGATCTTTTTACCGGCAGATCTTTTGACTTCGTGATCACCGTTTGCGATAATGCAAAGGAAAGTTGTCCCCTATTCACCGGGAAAGTCGGGAAACGGTTTCATTTTGGCATTGATGATCCGGCCGTTGCGAAAGGAACGGAAGAAGAGATCCTGGCTGTTTACCGCCGGAGCCGGGATGAGATCAGGAGAAGGTTTCTGGAATTTTATAATAAACTCAAACGGCGGGGATGAATAAAAAGTACGATTATATCACGGGTACGGTTGAAACAGGAATCGGGACAGTTCCGGTTATTGCTACTACGTGGAGCAAAAGTGACCGATGGAGTACGATTAAGGTAAGATGGTCGGTTGGAAGGACGAGATACCGGGTTATGCCCGGACTTTATGCAGTGGGAAGTCCCGACCGCCTTTCCCGCGTTTTTGTATCGGCCAATTTCAAACTGAGTTTCGATCACCTCAGGCGGGCATTGAACGGAATTAATGCCTGGATTCTGGTGCTCGATACAAAAGGGATCAATGTATGGTGTGCGGCAGGAAAAGGTACGTTCAGTACAAAAGAGATCGTGCGTCGTATCCGGATCCATCATCTTGATCAGATCGTCGACCATCGTAAAATCATTCTGCCTCAGCTCGGTGCTACGGGAGTGGCCGCCCATGAAGTAAAAAGGATGACCGGATTTTCTGTAATATATGGTCCTGTCAAAGCCAGTGATATTAAACCCTTTCTCGAAGCCGGTCTCCGGGCGGGTGAATCCATGCGAAAGATAAAATTTCCGATGGCTGAAAGACTGAAATTGATTCCGGTTGATATATTTTACGGGAGATATTTCATGCTCCTTATTCCTATGGTTTTCCTATTACTTTCGGGTTTTACGGTGGAGGGATATTCGTTCAATCTGGCAATCCGTTCGGGATGGAAAACTACCGTCAACCTCTTTACGGGTTATCTTACAGGATGTGTTCTCACCCCGGCCCTGTTGCCCTGGATACCGTTTCGCCGGTTTTCGTTAAAAGGATTGGGTTTAGGCTGGCTCGCTGCCATTCTTCTTGCCTTTTCCGGCTTTCTGGGAGCAGGGGTTATCGAAATGATCTCCTGGTTCCTGATGATCGGGGGACTTTCGTCGTTTATGGCCATGAATTTTACCGGGTCTTCAACCTTTACTTCGCTTTCCGGAGTTCAAAAAGAGATGAAAACAGCGTTACCAGTCCAGATCATAATGGGTTCGCTGGGACTGGCCGGATGGATATTAACCAGATTTATTGACCTATGAATGGATTCGTTTATCTTCCCGATGTCGTTACATTGGAACTGGACAGTGAAAAATGTACCTGCTGCCGCATGTGTACCTTAGTATGTCCCCATGCCGTTTTTGAAATTGAAAATAAAATAGCGGTCATCCGCAATAAAGATCTTTGTATGGAGTGCGGGGCATGTGCGAAAAATTGCCCTGAAGGCGCCATCACCGTAAGATCAGGGGTGGGCTGCGCGGCCGGAATCCTTAACGGACTGTTCAGGGGTACGGAACCAAGTTGTGATTGTAGTTCTTCCGGGGGGAACTGCTGTTGATTTAAGGATGTGCTTATGAGAAAAATTGAAATTATTGACCCATGAAAACAAGACTTAAGTTTTTAGACCGCTATCTGACATTATGGATCTTCTTAGCGATGGCTGTGGGTGTTTTCTGGGGCTGGTTATTCCCCGGTATTGCCACTTTTTGGAATTCAATGTCGTCCGGAACTACCAATATCCCGATCGCCATCGGATTGATTGTAATGATGTATCCCCCGCTGGCCAAAGTACGATATGAAGAACTGGGCGATGTATTTAAAAACACCAGGATTCTGGGATTATCGCTAGTTCAGAATTGGATTATCGGTCCGGTACTGATGTTCCTGCTGGCTATTATATTCCTTCAGTTCAATATCGATTACATGTACGGTTTGATCCTGATCGGTCTTGCCCGTTGCATTGCCATGGTCATCGTCTGGAATGAACTGGCCAAAGGTGACACGGAGTATTGTGCCGGATTGGTTGCTTTCAACTCAATCTTCCAGGTACTTCTTTTCTCTGTTTACGCCTATTTATTTATCGCGGTATTCCCGGCCTGGTTCGGACTTCCTACCAACAGTGCCGTAGAGGCAATAACCATAGGACAAATTGCAAAAAGCGTATTTATTTATCTTGGGATTCCATTCCTGGCGGGATTTTTAACTCGTTTTATTCTTATCCGGGTGAAAAGTAAAGAATGGTATCACACAAAATTCGTTCCCAGGATCAGCCCGCTTACATTGATCGCCTTGCTTTTCACCATTCTGGTGATGTTTTCACTGAAGGGAGAATATATTGTAAAGATCCCGCTGGATGTAATACGTATCGCCATTCCGCTCACCATCTACTTTATCATCATGTTCTTTCTCTCATTTTTCATGAGTAAGAAAGCCGGAGCTACCTATGAGCAGTCGGCAACACTATCCTTTACCGCTGCAAGTAATAATTTTGAACTGGCCATTGCAGTCGCTATTGCTGTTTTCGGGATCAATTCCGGCGAGGCCTTCGCGGCAGTTATCGGACCATTGGTAGAAGTACCTGTACTTATTGCTCTTGTAAATGTAGCGTTGAGAATCAAGGTAAAGTATTTCCCAAATAGCGGGAGGAATTAATTTGTTTTTCCCTCTGGGAAGTATACCAACTGTTTTTCACTGTTTTATAAAAGGTTTGGCAACCCTGCCCAGGGGAGTCTCAGCAATGAGATAATACATTCCGGAAGGGAGTTCGCTGCAAGAAACAGAAGTGATGCTTTCAGCGGATCCGGGATTCTGCCTGATCAGCACTCTTCCACTGATATCCGCGATTTGAATTGATTTAATTTCTGCCTTCCCCGGCATAGAAATAAACAGCTTATCCGAAACCGGATCCGGATAAACAACGAGGGACAAGGATTCCGGTACCTGATTTTCGATCCCGACCGGGGAAATACGGTAATCAACCCCTACTGCTTCGCTGCTGATGCCTGTAGCGAACGAGGTAACGGAATCTCCGGAAAGCGTCGACACGAGGCAGATGCCGGGGGTAACATAATCCCCGATGTTGATATACAGGTGGTCATTCAGGGTATCGACCGTGGCGGAGGTGATATATTTGAACTGTGCAGAGCCCGGATCGGGAACCACAGCCGGATCTTCAACCTGTAAAGTGTTCAGGTTAAAGGAGCCTATTCCATAATCCATCCCGAAATAGAGAAGGCTTCCGTCGATTCCGGCTCCGGCTCCCACATTTTTATTAATTATCGTATTAATAAATGTATGGTCATTCAGGTTATAGGCAGTAATACTGCCGGCATCCGGAGTCATATAAGGTGATTTGTTGACGGTAACAAGAAGATCGTTATACTTGTAAATGTTGAGCACTCCTATCGCATCAGCCCCGAAATTAATTTCCCTTACCAGAGTCCAGCCGGAGGTCTCGATCACGGCAACCTTTCCTTCGGTTCCCATCCATCCGCCATTGACCGCCAGGTAAAGGGAATCCCCGGCAGCAACCATATATCCGCAATCGCCGGAAATACCGGTAATGGAGGTAACCAGCGAAAGATCCGCAGTATCGAGTACTTCGGCAAAAAAAGTAGTCAGCGGGTACTGCTTGGATACCACCACCTTTCCCCCGAAGACATACAATTTGCTGAGTCCGGAATCTGCAACAGCAGCCATCCGCTGGTAGGTGTTAAGATCAATTTTTATGATTGAATCCTGAGCAGCAATATAAGCGATATGTCCTTGTATACAGATATCCTGTGCCGACTGGGTAAAAACCGTATTGATCAGATCCACTGTTCCGCTGACAGGATCATACGACTGAAGCGTAACCCAATCCTGGAAAGGCGGGGAATATTCGAACCGTCCGCTGTTGGCTGTAATGATCTGCTTTACATAGGGAGTTTGTCCGCTGAGTAAAACTGGCGCCATTATTCCCAGGCACAGAAATGCAAAGGCATGTTTAATTCTATTCATCTGATTTTTCTTGGGTCCACAAAAATAACCTTTTTATGGTTCAGGTCTAAAATCACATAATGAAGATTTGCATGCGATTTAATTGTACCTGTTCTTTCATGATTCATTTCATTGGTTCTTAATCATCCGGATTTGTTAAAAAATGGCTACTTCCAGCGATCATTTATGGATAAATCAATGCAAAAAGTCAACCGGTTTAACACATCTCCCAATAAACCGTTGGAGTTTTCTGATCGAAGGAGTTTTTTCCATTTGCTGACCCCATGGCAGTTGGTGGGGACACACCCGCCGGACCAAAAACCAGATAAAAATATGAATTAATGGGTGTTTTCTCAGAACCCCTGATGATATAACTCTTTCCCGTTGGTCCGTCAGAAAATATCCAGCTAAATTCCCAAAATACACCAGCCAAATTCCCAAAATTGCCATGGGATTTTCCCATTTTCGGAATGCCAAAATTCCACATTTTTTCCCTTGACATTCCACATTTATTTCTATATTATTGTCCGGTTCAAAGACTTTACGAGATTTGAGTGTTTGTATTTGAACATTTTATCCCTCTATATATATTAACATACAATTATTGATAAATTAAAAACTGAGCAAAATGAAAACATTATCCGAACTGAAAAAGGGTTCTTTACCTGTTGCTCTGTTTATTACCTTCCTTTTTATTTCCACAGAGCCATTGGCACAAGACCGTTTGAACTTTTATTCAATCCGTGACGGATGGAACAGTTATTACCAGCAGTATCCCGGGATCATGTTTGAAAAAGGGGCGGGTTATAAAGACTTTAAACGCTGGGAGTGTTTCTGGCTGGACAGAACTTATAGCACCGATACTTCCCGCTCCGGCGATTTTACACAATATCGCGAGGCCATGAATGACTACAAAAAAAACAAAGGACATTACGATGACGCCTCGTTATTAGCGCCAAACTGGAGATTCGCCGGTCCAACCGGAGTTGACAAACAAGTTCACGGTTTGGTTAACGCCGTTTACGTGGATACAGTGAATGATAAAAGCTACAATACGATTTATGTTGGGACGAATTCTTCAGGAATATGGAAAACAACCGACGGCGGGAATAACTGGAGCAATGTTTCCGATTACAACGACCTTGTAATATCGGGGATCAATAACATTACCGGCGATCCCAATAATGGGAATATTCTTTACGCGGCAACAGGCGGCAGTTTCCCGTTCAGCAGCGACTGCTATGGAATCGGGATTATCAGGTCGACCGATTATGGGCAGACATGGAGTCTCGTATATCCGCCCTCATTCTCCGGTTCCGCCAGGAAACTGGCGTCATTCAAAGTTCTGGTCGATCCTTCAGATTCCCAGAGAATTTACGGCCTGGTCTTTAATAACGTAGTACGATCCCGTGATGGCGGACAATCGTGGGATACCATTTTCACTGCTCCCGTCAATAATGCAATCCAGAAAGATTATCTTCTCTTACGTGATATTGAAATGAAGCCCGGTGATCCGGATATCCTCTATGTAGCATCCGATTACAAGCACTGGGCAGGTCATAGACGTCCCCATGTATGGAAAATAACCAATGCCACCCAGGATAATCCCGACAGTACCCGTTTAGATAATCTATTTCCCGGGTATAAAAATTGCAATGAACGATTCGAACTCGCTGTTTCTCCGGCATCTCCTTCTTCAATTTATGTGCTGGGGAATGACACCATCATGGTATATGATACAACACAGAACAAATATGTTGAGAGTCCCAGAGTAAAAGCATGGAAATCAGACGACAATGGCCAGACCTGGAAGAAAACCCTTGATCAGGGGCCTGGCTTTGGGCGTGGAGGGACAAATTATTTTCGTATGGAACTGATGGTTTCCCCGACCGATACGGGGATTGCATATTTCGGGGGCTATACCATGGCAAGATTAACATACTGGAATATGAATTCGATAATTAGAACATTCGATGATTCTACTAACTACCATATCGATACCCGCGACGCCGTTATTGCCAAAGGAAGCGATACCTCCCAGCATGGGAACAATGATATTGTTTTTGCAGGGAACGACGGAGGTATTTCAAGAACGACCAACGGTTCTCATACCTGGAAAAATATCAATGGAGAAGGTCTGGATATAAACCAGTTCTGGGGAATTGGAAGTTCCAACGCTGATCCTGACTGGATCGGGGGAGGTACTCAGGATAACAGCTTTTTTATCAAGGATCCTGTTGCGGGGTGGCTTCACACCGGAGGAGGAGATATGGGTGATGTGTTAATAGATTACGATGATCCCTCTACTATATATTCAAGTCAGTGGATAAGGATAGTCGCTGGGATTGTTTGCTCAAGATCAACTGATTATGGAAACAATTGGAGTCAAGGCATTGATCCCACCGGCGACGAACCATGGATTGCAAACTGGCCTTTCGTTATGAACCCGGAAAATCCAAAATCACTCTATGTAGGGGCACACCACATTTATAAATCTGAAAATTCAATGGTAACCTTCTCTCAGATCCCGATTCAGCTTAACGGGAATCCAGATTCCATCGCATCCAATGAAGTCTTGTGCAGTATCGCGATAGCCCCGGTCGATTCAAATATCATTTATGCCGGTTATTCAGGCCCGCATTGGCATACAACCGACATGACCCATCGCCATAAGCTGATGAAGACGACAAATGAAGGAGTAACCTGGACCGATCTGACGAAAAATGTAAAAAGGGATGACGGCATATACGAAGTTTGCGGAAGCCTGGGACTGACCTCGATAGAAATAAGTCCTACCAATAACGACTCCGTTTGGATCACCTTCGGAGGGTTTGCTGAAGCGGGAAAATACAGGGTGATGGTCACCGGTGATGGTGGTGATACATGGAGTGATTATTCACAGGGATTACCAAACTTACCGGTCAATTGTATAAAATACTGGCGAAACGGCGAAAGCGGACTCTTTCTTGGCATGGATGTCGGAGTTTTCTACCGTGATAAAAACGATTCGGTCTGGCAATCTTTCAACACTGGATTACCTACCGTGCTTGTCACGGATATCGAGATAGTCGACGCTGTGAATGTAATGAGGATTGGCACCTATGGCCGGGGAATTTGGGAAGCCGATCTGAGCTGTGATTTTACCGGTGATACGTTACTGATAACTTCAGATACCGCCTGGACGACAGACTTGACAATGGACCGGTCTGTAAAAGTCAAGCGAGGCGCTACCCTCACTATTACCTCCGAAATCAAATTTCCGCCCCAGGCAAAAATATATATTGAACCGGGGGCTGCATTGTTAGTTGAGGGAGGAACGCTGACCAACGCCTGTTTCGGCATGTGGCAAGGCATCGAAGTATGGGGAAATTCAAGGTTGCCCCAGAATACCGCCAACCAGGGTTATATTTACCTGGGTGAAAATTCAGTCGTTGAAAACGCCCGGATCGCGGTTTCGACAGCCCGGTCGAACGAAGATGGTGATATCGACTGGCGCACTACCGGAGGACTTGTCATTGCCAAAAATTGTACCTTCAGGAATAATTACAAAGCAGTGCAGTTTTTAGCCTATTCTCAAACAAATAAGAGTGACTTTCAAAATGTTACCTTTGAAACAACTGCTCCCTTCATTGACGGTAATTCCACTCCTTCCGATTTTGTGAGTCTTTATTTAATCCACGGCGTTGGATTTCACGGATGTACTTTCCGCAACACGACAAGAGATAATAAGCCGCCGGAAGAAAACCATGGAAACGGAATATACAGCATCAATTCACACTACACGATCGACAATTATGAATATTGCCTGATTCCGATTGATCCTTGTCCTGATCCACAGATAATTCCTTCATCATTTTCGGGGTTACATTATGGAGTTAAAGCTGTTAACAGTGATCCGACATTTTATGTTAATATAGAAAGAACCGATTTCGATTCTAATTACCGTGCCGTTTATCTGGCCAACGCCGATTATTCGACCGTGAATCTGAATACTTTTCATATCCCGGCTTATTCTTTTACAAACGACAGCCTTTATTGTTTGTACCTGAACAATTGCACGGGATACAGCGTACAGGAGAACTATTTTAAATCTCAGTTTCATCCCGTATCCATTGATCAGACACCGCGTTCCTATATCGGAATTATTGTAAACAACTCCGGCGAAGCCGACAATGAAATCTATAATAACCGTTTTGATTCCATCCCGTGGGGAATCATTGCCCAGGATAAGAACCGGAACAATGATGGCTCGACCGGGTTAAGGATAAAGTGCAATGACTTTGCAAGTGCTCATTTTGATATAAAAGTTGCTCTGTCGGGGGATCACCCAACCTGGGGTATTGCCCTTTACCAGGGAGATTCCCTATCGGAAACCGGTCTTGCCGGAAATACATTTTCTTCGGAACATTGGACGATACACCGTGCCGGGAGCGATATCGACAACGGGGGGGCAAGGTTTAAGTATTATCATCATCGTCAAATCTTAAATCAACTCCCACGAGTTCAACCAGTATATTCCTTGAATGTATATATAAAAGGGACAGATATGACCTATGATACAACAGAATGTTGTCTTTCTCAACTCAGCGGAGGGGGCGCCCTGCCCGACGATCTTAAAGAAGAGATAGCGGGAGAGTCGGATACGATCAATTCAATTGAATCACTGTTATCGGCGCTGGTTGATGGCGGAAGCACCGAAGCGTTGAATTCGGAGATACTTAACAGCCTTCCTTCCGAAGCGCTTGAGCTGCGGGAACAACTGTTGAACGAGTCGCCCTACCTTTCGGATACCGCCATGCGGTCGGCCATATCGAAAGAGGAGGTGTTGCCCAACGCGATGATCCGCGACGTACTGGTTGCCAATCCCCAGTCGGCCACTTCCGATAAGGTGCTGGAGGAACTGAACAACCGGGTGGTATCGATGCCCGATTCGATGCTGGCGGAGATCCTTGCCGGGGAGGACATCATTTCGGCGAAAGAGGCTCTGGAGACCAATCTGGCTTCGCACCGGGCAAAACGGGCTCAGGCGTTCTATAACCTGATCCGGTATTATAAAAGCGATACCATCAATCCCTCTTCACGGGATAGTCTTATATCTCTTCTCCAGAGGGAAAACAGCTTACCGGCCAAATACCAGCTTGCATTTGAGTACCTTGAGACGGGTGACACCGGCGCTGTAAACAGTACCCTTGACCAAATACCGGGAGCATTCAACCTGACCGGGGAGGAAAGTACCGTTCATGATGAATACCTGGACTATTTTGCAGTCTTAAAAGAGCTGGCAAAGAATGCCAGAAATATCTTTAACATCGACTCCTCGTCTCTTGCCATACTGCAGGGGATCTATACTTCAGGACATGAACCGGTAACGTCATATGCCCGTAATATTCTGATCACCAGCGGCAATTTAACCTGGCATGAACCCATTTTACTGCCGGAAAATATGAAATCGACGGAAAAGGTAAAAAAATACAACACTGATCGCTTTGATGAGAAGTCGTATCTGAAGGTTTTCCCCAACCCGGCAAGGCAGTTTGTGATTGCTGAATACAACCTGAAGGAAAAATTCAATGAGAATAGCACAACGAAGCTTACTATAACTGATATGAGAGGTTTAACAACCGAAAGCAGGATCCTGATCAAACAGCAGGACCAGGAGCTGATCAACACCTCCGGTTATGTTCCGGGGAGTTATACCTGCACGCTTGTTGTTAACGGGAAAAGGATTGATTCGAAGAAGTTTGTCATTGTCAGATAAGCTGATTCCCCCGAAACATAATCCGGGGGAATTTTTTATCTTTATGGTATGATTAGAGCCGTTTTTTTAACAATATCAATTATATTCTCATTGCACTCTTTTAGCCAGGAGTGGATAAGAATTTATGGTCAAGGCCAGAGTCCTCAATCCAGATACATAATCGAAGATTATGATAAAGGATATAATATCCTTGGAATGATCAAGGATTATAAGTACCTGTGGTTACTCAAAACGGATATAAACGGTAATATTATCCGGGATAAAAAAATAGGGAGAGGAAGTTACACAGTATGGTCACGAAATATTGAAAGGACATCTGATAACGGATATATCATCTGCGGAACCTGGACAAAATTCAACACCTCATTCGATGCTTTTCTTATCAAGCTGAATTCCTGTGCTGAGGTGGAGTGGTGCAAGACGCTGATCACACCGGACAATTATGATAAGAGTATCAAGATCCAGCCCACTCCCGAAGGGGGCTACGTGCTACTGGGAGCATATTTTTTAACCGAACCATACTCCAATGTTTCTCTGTTCAAGTTCAATGATGCCGGCGATCTGATCTGGCATCAGTTCTATCCGCTGGACAGCCTTTATTATGATGATCAGCCCGCTGATCTGCTGGTTGATGATGACGGATACCTTATTCTTACCGATCGCTATTATCCTGATCCAGGAAGTCCTTCTCCTGCCATCTTACGCCATCACTTCATTAAGACCGATACAGCCGGAAACCAGGTTTGGGAACTTGTTTATGGCGCTAATGATCACTATTATGGCGGGCCATGGGCTTTAAGAAAAAGCACAACCGGAAACTATTACGAAGCCGGAAATCATATTAACTCAGATGGCACCAGTAATCCTGCTTTTGTCAAGGTGTTACATAACGGAACCCAATCCTATAACAGCGATGTTCTTTCGGGAATGTACTGGGGAGGACTGAGCTCGATAGACTTCCTGGAGGATTCATTGTTGGTAATGGTGGGGGGGTGGTACACCGATCCAAAAACCAATCATCATGGATTTATTAAAACCGATACCCTGGGGAGTTACAGGAAACATAAAGAAATCCCGTTATTAAGCTCTGGATATTGGTGGGCTACAAAATCATTCGACAATAAGTTTATAACTGTCGGTAACGACGCTACGGGAGGAAGCTGGAAGATCTATGCTGTGAAGGTAAATTCCGACCTGGAGTACGACAGCATTTACACTCACCCATTCACTTACGACAGTCTCTGCCCCTACCCGATCGTTTCAGACACAGTCGATCCCGCTTGCGATAACGTGTATGTGGGGATCGATGAACCTTTTAAAGATCCCGGGACGACGAAATTAAAGGCATATCCCAACCCGGCAACCAGTATTCTTACCATTGAGATGCCGGAATACCTGGTGGTGAGCGATACCACGCGACGGATCCCTTCAGTCACGGTTTACCATCAGTGGGGTTCGGCGCTGCTGGAAGTATACAGTCTGTATGGAAAGAAGATGTTTGAGCGGGAAGTTCCCCGGCCGGAAAGAGATGTCGAGATTGATGTTTCGGGATGGCCGGGAGGGATATACTTCTTCAGGCTTGTTTTCAACAAACAGACGGTGGCAAGCGAGAAGGTGATCGTGCGTTGAAATCCGTCCAGCCATCACTCCCATTCTCCTTCAGGAGAAGGGGTTGGGGGTTGAGGTGAAAGTTACTTGTTAACGGGAAAAGGATTGATTCGAAAAAATTTGTTATTGTCAGGTAAGCATATTCCCCCGAAATATAATCCGGGGGAATTTTTTATCTTTATAGTATGATTCGAACAATTGTTTTTATTTTTTCATTTTTATTCTCTATCCACTCTTTTTGCCAGGATTGGATTAAACAATACGGGAATGGACTTAACGCAAATGCTTATTACATCATTGAATCATATGATCTTGGTTATTTAATTGCTGCCCAAATACAATATGGAAAATATTTATGGATAATAAAAACTGATATTAACGGAGAAATCCTTTGGGATAAAAAAATCGGTACCGGACAAGAATCCCATTCGTTTTCACCAATGAATATTGAACAAACGTTGGATAACGGTTATATAATAAGTGGTTCAACAACAAAATATGGATCATTTGATGCATTTATAATGAAATTAAATTCCTGTGCTGAAATTGAATGGTGTAAAGTATTGATTACACCAACAAATTTTGATGAGGGTTTTCGTGTCAAACCCACTCCCGAAGGAGATTATGTTTTGCTGGGAGGGTACTTTTTAACCGAACCTTCCTCCAATGTTTCTCTGTTCAAGTTCAATGCTGCAGGCGATCTGATCTGGCATCAGTTCTATCCGCTGGACAGTCTTTATTATGATGATCAGCCCGCTGATCTGCTGGTTGATGATGACGGATACTTAATTCTTACCGATCGCTATTATCCTGATCCCGGAAGTCCTTCTCCTGCCATCTTACGCCATCACTTCATTAAGACCGATACAGCCGGAAACCAGGTTTGGGAACTTGTTTATGGCGCTAATGATCACTATTATGGCGGGCCATGGGCTTTAAGAAAAAGCACAACCGGAAACTATTACGAAGCCGGAAATCATATTAACTCAGATGGCACCAGTAATCCTGCTTTTGTCAAGGTGTTACATAACGGAACCCAATCCTATAACAGCGATGTTCTTTCGGGAATGTACTGGGGAGGACTGAGCTCGATAGACTTCCTGGAGGATTCATTGTTGGTAATGGTGGGGGGGTGGTACACCGATCCAAAAACCAATCATCATGGATTTATTAAAACCGATACCCTGGGGAGTTACAGGAAACATAAAGAAATCCCGTTATTAAGCTCTGGATATTGGTGGGCTACAAAATCATTCGACAATAAGTTTATAACTGTCGGTAACGACGCTACGGGAGGAAGCTGGAAGATCTATGCTGTGAAGGTAAATTCCGACCTGGAGTACGACAGCATTTACACTCAGCCATTCACCTACGACAGTCTCTGTCCCTACCCGATCGTTTCAGACACGGTCGATCCCGATTGCGATAACGTGTATGTGGGGATCGATGAACCTTTTAAAGATCCTCAGGCGACAAAATTAAAAGCTTATCCCAACCCTGCAACCAGTATTCTTACCATTGAGATACCGAAATACCTGGTGGTGAGCGATACCACAGGACGGATCTCTTCCGTCACGGTTTACCATCAGTGGGGTTCGGCGCTACTGGAGGTATACAGTCTGTATGGAAAGAAGATGTTTGAACGGGAAGTTCCCCGGCCGGAAAGGGATGTTGAGATCGATGTTTCGGGATGGCCGGGAGGGATTTACTTCTTAAGGCTTGTTTTCAACAAGCAGACGGTGGCAAGCGAGAAAGTAGTCGTCCGGTAAAATCCGTCCCGCCATCACAGGGGGTGACTAATTAGTTTATTTCAATTTTCTTTGATTAGCAGACAAGATCGGAG